>JADMIO010785041.1_pt1 | contig 35095 bp, 40 predicted proteins | sample 8958161 | NCBI WGS metagenome assembly JADMIO01 (sample SAMN16585339, study PRJNA669376) | soil metagenome | isolation source: Crop rotation soil | place: USA: Cullars Rotation, Alabama | collected 2011
CTTTCCCCGCAGCGGCTGGGCGCCCAGGTCGCCCGGCTGGAGACCGGCGCGGCGGCGGCCGTCGAGCGGATCGACCAGTCGGCCTCGGCGATGAACCTCGCCGTCGATGGCGCGATGGGCCGCGCCGCCGAGGCGGTCGAGCAGGCGCGCGCGGGGCTGGATGCGCAGGGCCAGACCGTGCTGGCGATGGTCGAGCAGAGCCGCGCCGCTTTCGAGAGCGCCACGGCCGATGCCGGCCAGACCCTGGTCGCGCGACTCGGGGATGCAGGCGCGGCGGTTCAGGCTTTGGCCGGCCATCTTGCGCAGCAGGATCAGGCGAGCACGCAACTGGCCGAACGGCTGGCCGCGCAATTGGGCGAGATCGAGGGCCAGATCGCGACGCTCGGCGCGTCCGGCGAAGCGCAGAGCGGCCGGATCGGCCAGGCGCTGGCCAGCCTGCGCGAGGTGGCGCAGGCGCTTCGCGGCGAGTTGGGCGAAGGCGAAGCGGCCGGTGCCACGCTCATCGGCCGGACGCAGGAGCTTGGCGCGTCGCTGTCGGCCGTCGCCACGCAATTGCGCGACGAACTGCCCGCCGCGCTGGCGACCGTGGAGCAGCAGGCCGAGCGCACCCAGGCGGCGGCCCTGACCCTGGTCCCCGCGGTCGAAGGCGCGCAGGCGAGCGCCGCATTGACGGCCGAGGCGCTGAGCGAGAGCGAGGCAAGCCTCAATCGCCAGCGCGAAGGCCTCGAGGCCCTGCTTGCGGCCACGCGCGATGGCGTTGCCGAGGCCGAAGCCAAGCTCGCGGCACTCGCCGGCGCCCTGTCCGAAACCGACGGCGCCTCGGCGCGCCTCGTTCAGGAGACCGGTCCTGCGCTCATCGAATCGCTCGTCCGGGTGCGCGAGGCGGCGCAGCAGGCCGCGAACCATGCCCGCGAGGCGATCGTCGCGGCGATCCCCGACAGCGTCGCGGCGCTCGCCGACGCGACCCGTGAAGCGGTCGCCGAGGCCGCGGCCGAGCCCGTACAGGACCAGCTCGCCGAGATCGCCGGCTCCGCGCAACGGGCGATGGCCGTGGCCCGACAGGCGAGCGAGCGGCTCACCCGCCAGCTGCTCACCATGAGCGAGACCGCCGCCGCGATCGAGGACCGGATCGCCGAGGACCGCGCCACACGCGAGGAGCAGGATGCCGAGGCGCTGTCGCGCCGAGTCTCGCTGCTGATCGAAGCGCTCAACTCGACCGCGATCGACGTCAACAAACTGCTTTCGAACGACGTCGCGGACACTGCCTGGGCGGCCTATCTCAAAGGGGATCGCGGCGTCTTCACGCGCCGTGCGGTGCGGCTGCTCGACACCGGCGAGGCCCGCGAGGTCCAGAAGCATTATGAGGAGGAGCCGGATTTCCGCGACCAGGTGAACCGCTACGTCCACGACTTCGAAGCGATGCTGCGCCGGGTGCTGGCGGAGCGGGAAGGGCATACCCTTGCCGTCACCCTGCTCTCCTCCGACATGGGCAAGCTCTACGTGGCGCTCGCCCAGGCGATCGAGCGGCTTCGTCGATAAGCGATTTCAGGCCGGGCGCAGCCTGGCGATTCGAAAATCGCGGCAATGGAACTCAGGTGCGGTGCACCCAGTCCATGTCGGCCGGCGTGATCCAGCCGAAGACGTAATTGGCGTAATAAAGGGCGAACAGGATCGCCGAGACGATTGTGGCGCGGAGGGAGTTCCGCCCGAAGCTGAATGCGTGAGGCGCGCTGTCCGCCTGGCCGGGAACGCGCTCGACGCCGGCCTCCTCATGGGTGCGGACGCCGAAGGGCAGGACAACGAAGAAGCTCGCGATCCAGAACAGCACGTAGATGGCGAGCGCCGACGTCCACTTCATGCGCGTCAGATCCGGACGAAGCTGACCGCGACGATCGGCTTCTTGCCGGTCCAGTCGGTGGCGCAGCGGCGGACCGCGAGCCGGATCGCCTCGCGCAGCCGTTCCTCGTCGCGGCCGCCCGAGCCGCCGGCCTTTTCGGCGGCCTCGCAGCCCTCGTCGAGAAAAGCATCGCGATCCTCCTCGACCGGAATGCCGTGCAGCGCCAGCTCCGGCCGGCCCTGCACGCGGCCGGATCCGTCGATCGCGACGGCGACCGAGATCAGGCCATTGAGCGCCATCTTGCGCCGATCGTTGATCGTCGCCCCGTCTGCGGGAAGAATGACGTCGCCATCCAGCACCAGCCGGCCGGTCCGTTCGCGACCAACGATCTGCGGGCCGTTGGGCGCCAGCCGCACGACATCGCCGTTCGACTGAACCAGCGCGTTCGGCACGCCCTCCGACAGTGCGAAGCGCGCCTGCTCGGCCATATGCCGCCGCTCGCCATGCACCGGAATCACGGTGTCCGGCCGAAGCCATTTGTAGAGCGCGGCGAGTTCGGGCCGGCCCGGGTGGCCGGAGACGTGAACATGCGCCTGCTTCTCGGTGACGATCGGGATGTTGGCGCGGGCGAGCTGGTTCTGGATCCGTCCGATCGCCACTTCGTTGCCCGGGATCTGCTTGGACGAGAACAGCACCAGGTCGCCCTCGGCGAGCTTGATGATGTGGTTGCCGGCGGCGATGCGGCCGAGCGCGGCATTGGCCTCACCCTGCCCGCCGGTCGCAATGATCATCACCTCGCGCGGCGGCAGGCGCATCGCGCTCTCATGATCGACCGTCTCGGGAAAGCCCCTGAGGTAGCCGCTCGCTTTGGCGACGCCGATGATCCGGTCGAGCGAGCGGCCGGCGACGCAGAGCTTCCGCCCGCTTTCTTTCGCGATCTCGCCCAAGGTCTGCAGGCGAGCGGCGTTGGAGGCGAAGGTGGTGACGAGCACCCGCCCCCGCGCCTCGCCGACCACTTTGGCGAGATCGGCGCGGACCCCGCCTTCGCTGCCGGATTCCGCCGCATTGAACACATTGGTCGAATCGCAGACCAAAGCGAGCACGCCTTCGTCGCCGATCGCGGTCAGCGCCTCGGCGCTGGCGGGCGTGCCGATCACCGGGTTCACGTCCAGCTTCCAGTCGCCGGTGTGGAAGATGCGGCCGTAGGGCGTGTCGATCACGCAGGCCTGCATGTCCGGGATGGAGTGAGCGAGCGGGACGTAGCGGAAGGCGAACGGGCCGAGCGTGAAGGCGCCGCCGATCTCGATCACGCGCAGATCGACGTCGTTCAGGCCCTCTTCCTGAAGCTTGCCGCGGATCAGGCGGGCGGTGAAGTCCGTGGCGTAAAGCGGCACGCCGAGATCGGCGGCGAGGTAGGGCACCGCGCCGATATGGTCCTCATGGCCGTGCGTCAGGACGATGCCGAGCAGATCCTTCCGCCGCTCCTCGATGAAGGCGAGGTCGGGCAGGACCAGATCGATGCCGGGATATTGATGGTCGGCAAAGGTGACGCCGAGATCGACCATCACCCATTTGCCCTCACAGCCGTAGAGATTGACGTTCATGCCAATCTCGTCCGAACCGCCGAGCGCGAGGAAAAGAAGTTCTTCAGCAGGTTTCATGACAGGGAAATGCTCACGCGGCCCGAATGCTCCGCTGATAGAGCAGGGACAGGCCCTGGATGGTGAGATCGCCTTCCAGTGCATCGAAAATGTCGGTGTGCCTGTCGAACAGGGTGGCGAGGCCGCCGGTGGCGATCACCTTCACCGGCCGGCCGATCTCCGCCTTCATCCGGGCGACCAGGCCCTCCATCATCGCGACATAGCCCCAGTAGATGCCGATATGCATCTGGCTCTCGGTCGTGCGCCCGATGACGCTCGTGTCCGCCGGCGCCTCGATCGCGACGCGGGGCAGCTTGGCCGCCGCGGCGACGAGAGCGTCGAGCGACAGGTTGATGCCGGGCGCAATGATCCCGCCTTTGTAGGCGCCGGTGAAATCCACCACGTCGAAGGTGGTCGCCGTACCGAAATCGATGACGATGAGGTCGCCCGGATGGGTTTCGTGCGCGGCGATGGCGTTGAGCGCCCGGTCCGCGCCGACCGTCCGCGGATCGGCCACGTCCAGCACAATGCCGTAGACCGCTTCGCCCTGCCCGGCGACAAGCGGCTCGACGCCGAAATATTTGCTCGCCAGCACTTCCAGATTGTGGAGCGCGCGGGGCACCACCGTGCCGATGATCACCGCGCTCACATCGGCGCGAGTGAAGCCCTCCAGCTCCAGCAGCTGATGCAGCCAGACGGCATATTGATCCGCCGTCCGCCGCGCGTCGGTCGCGATCCGCCAGCGCGCGCGGATCGCCCCGCCCTCGACAAGCGCGAAGACGAGGTTGGTGTTACCGGCATCGATGGCGAGCAGCATTCCGGGGGCCTTCAGATCAGGAACACGTCGCCGGCGTGTATGACGCGCAATGTGCCGTCCGCCAAGCGAAGCCTCAGCGCGCCTTCCTCGTCGAGGCCGTCGAACAGCCCCTCGCCCTCGCTCGTCGAGAGGGGCGTGCCGGGCGGATGGGCGGCGGCGAGCCATTGGCGGCGGACGGCGTCGATGCCCGCGGTCCTCCAGCGAGCGCGCCAGCGCGCGAAGGCCTCGGCGAGGATCTCGAGGAAGGCCGCCGGCTCCGGCGCCGCGCCGGCGAGCGCCGCCACGCTGGTGGCGGGCCGGTCGATACCCTCGGGATGATAAGCAAGGTTGACCCCGAAGCCGACGATCACCGCATCGCCCTGCCGCTCGAGCAGGATGCCGGACAGCTTGGCGCCGTCGGCCAGCAGATCGTTCGGCCATTTGATCCTGACCGTCGGCGCATAGACAGCCACCACCTCTTGCAGGGCGACCGCCGCAACCAGAGCCAGCGTCGGCGCAGGCGGATCGCCGGGCTGAAGCCGGACCAGAGTGCTCGCATAGAGATTTCCCGGCGGCGATTGCCAGGCCCTGCCCTGCCGTCCCTTGCCGCCGGTCTGCCGCTCGGCGCGAAGCCAGATTCCTTCCGCCGCGCCGTCTTGTGCGAGCGCCGCCAGATCGTCGTTGGTGGAGCCGGTCTCGGCGACGCTGCGGATCAAAAGAGCGCGTTCGCCGCGTTCATCGTCGCCTGGCCCAGGATCGGAATGGCGAGATAGCCGAGCGGTGAGACGAACAGGGCCGAGGCGAGGATCAGCCCGGCGCCGATCGGCTCGCGCGCCTCGGCGAAGGCGGGCGCCGGCTCCTCGAAATAGATCAGCTTGACGATCATGATGTAGTAGAAGGCGCTGATCACCGAGGTGGCGATCGACACCGCCGCGAGCCAGGTCAGTTCCGCCTGCACCGCGGCCTGGAAGACCAGGAATTTCGGCCAGAAGCCGAACAAGGGCGGGATGCCGGCCAGGCTGAACATGAAGATCGCCATGGCCAGCGCCATCCAGGGCCGGGTGCGCGACAGGCCGGCGAGGCTGGCGATCGCTTCGACCGGTTCGCCGTTGGCATCGCGCATCCGAAGGACGACCAGGAACGCGCCCAGCGTCATCGCCACATAGACAGTCATGTAGAACATGACCGAGGCGACGCCCTGCGGCGTGCCGGCGGCGAGGCCGACCAGCGCGAAGCCGATATTGTTGATCGAGCTGTAGGCGAGCAGGCGCTTGATGTTCTTCTGCCCGATCGCCGCGACCCCGCCGAGGATGGTCGAGGCCAAAGCCGAGAAGATCACGATCTGCCGCCACGCATCGGTCGCCGGCCCCATGGAATCGACCGTGACGCGGACCAGCAGGGCCATTGCCGCGACCTTGGGGGCCGAGGCGAAAAAGGCGGTGACCGGGGTCGGCGCGCCTTCGTAGACGTCGGGCGTCCACATGTGGAACGGCACGGCGCTCACCTTGAAGGCGAGGCCGGCGAGTACGAAGACCAAGCCGAACAGTTCGCCGGTCGAGACGCCGTCCGTGGCCAGCGCATGGGCGATGCCGCCGAAGCCGGTCGTGCCGGTGAAGCCGTAGAGCAAGGAGATGCCGTAGAGCAGGATGCCGCTGGCCAGCGCGCCCAGCACGAAATATTTGAGGCCGGCCTCGGACGAGCGCGCGTCGCTGCGCTGGAAGCTGGCGAGGACGTAGGCCGCGAGGCTCTGCAGCTCCAGGCCGACATAGAGCGTCAGCATGTCGCTTGCCGAGATCATGATCCCCATGCCCAGCACGGCGAACAGGATCAGCACCGGATATTCGGCGCGATAATCCTTGTCCTTCCCGAACCAGCTCATCGCCCCCAGCATCGCCACGATCGCGGCGATGTAGGTAATCAGCTTGGCGAAGGCGGCGAAGCGATCGGCGACGAACAGGCCGGCGAAGGCCGCGCCGCCATCGTCGCGAAGCGCCGGCAGGAAGGCGGCCGCGACGGCCAGCACCAGCACCGACAGCCAGGTCAGCACCGGCGCGCCGCGATCCCCGGTCCACGCCGCCGCGAGCATCAGTACCAACGCGCCGATGCCGATGATCTCCTCCGGCAGAGTCAGGATGAAATTGTTCAGCATTAGTGATGCGCCCCTTCCGCGGCCGGGGCGTGGGCCGCGGCCGGCGCGGGATGGCCCGGAGTCGGTTGGGCGTCGCTTGCCGGCGCGGCAGGCTGGACCCGCTGGAGCAGCGTGCCGACATCCTCGCGCATCGGGGCGATGAAGCTTTCCGGATAGACGCCCATCCACAAAACGGCCGCCGCGATCGGCGCCATCAGGGCCCATTCGCGCAGCGAAAGATCAGGCAGAAGCGCCGCTTCCTTGGTCCGCGCCGTGCCGAAGGCGATGCGCCAGTAGAGCCAGAGCATGTAAGCGGCGCCGAGGATGATCCCGCTCGTCGCCACCGCCGCCACCCAGGAGTTCGCCGCATAAGCCCCGATCAGCGCCAGGAATTCGCCGACGAAATTCGCCGTGCCGGGCAGGCCGACGCTCGCCATCGTGAACAGCATGAAGAACAAGGCGTAAGCGGGCATGTTGTTGGAAAGACCGCCGTAGCGGTCGATCTCGCGCGTGTGCAGCCGATCATAGACGACGCCGACGCACAGGAAGAGCGCGCCCGAGACGAGGCCGTGCGCGAGCATCACGATCATCGCGCCCTCGATGCCCTGCCGGTTGAAGGTGAACAGGCCGATCGTCACGAACGCCATGTGCGCGACGGACGAATAAGCGATCAGCTTCTTCATGTCCTGCTGCACCAAGGCGACGAGGCTGGTGTAGACTACCGCCACCATCGACAGGCCGAACACCACCCAGACGAGCTGCGCCGAGGCCTCCGGAAACATCGGCAGCGAGAAACGGATGAAGCCGTAGCCGCCCATCTTCAGGAGCACGCCGGCCAGGATCACCGAGCCCGCCGTCGGCGCCTGCACGTGCGCATCGGGAAGCCAGGTGTGGACCGGCCACATCGGCATCTTCACCGCGAAGCTGGCGAAGAAGGCCAGCCAGAGCCAGGTCTGCGCTTCCGGCGGGAAATCGGTCGCCATCAGCTCGGGGATCGCGGTGGTGCCGGCATAATTCACCATCCACAGCATGGCGACCAGCATCAGCACCGAGCCGAGCAGGGTGTAGAGGAAGAATTTGTAGGCGGCGTAGATCCGGTTCGCCCCGCCCCAGATGCCGATGATCAGGTACATCGGGATCAGCCCGGCCTCGAACATGATGTAGAAGAGGAACAGGTCCTGGGCCATGAACACGCCGAGCATCAGCGTCTCCATGAACAGGAAGCAGGCCATGAACTCCGGCACGCGCCTGTCGATCGCCTGCCACGAGGCGGCGATGCAGATCGGCATCAGGAAGGCGGTGAGCACGATCAGCATCAAAGCGATGCCGTCGATGCCGAGCGCCCAGGCGAAGCTGTCGCCGAAGAGCTGCCGTTGCTCGACGAACTGCCATTGCGGGCCGCCGACCTGGTAGGTTGCCCAGAGGCCGATGCAGAGCGCCAGCGTGGCCAGCGTCGTCGCCAGCGCAATCCAGCGCGCGCCATTCGCGCCCGTCAGCAGGCAGGCGAGCGCGCCGAGCAGCGGCAGCGCGAGGATCGCCGAGAGGATCGGAAAGCTCGTCACCGCGCCATCACCCAGGTCGTGGCGGCGGCGACGCCCAGCAGCATCACCAGCGCATAGGAATAGAGATAGCCGGTCTGGAAGCGGCCGGTGAGTTTCGTTCCGGCCACTACCGCCGCCGCGGCGCCGTCCGGGCCGAAGCGGTCGATCGTCCCCTCGTCGCCGCGCTTCCAGAGCTGCCGCCCGATCCAGATCGCCGGCCGGACGAACAGCACGTTGTAGAGCTCGTCAAAGTACCACTTGTTCAGGAAGAACAGATAGAGCAGCCGGAAATTGCCGACGAAGATCGCCGGGAACGCGGTGTTGCGGATATAGGCGTAGAAGGCGATGCCGAGCCCGAGCAGCATCACCGCCGTCGCCGACAGCTTCACCCAGAGCGGCACCAGGTGACTTTCATGGGCAAGATGCTCGCTGAAGGCGACGCTGCCCTGCCAGAATTCAGGCCCGCCCTCGGCGCCGATGAAGGCCTCGTGGAAGACGAAGCCGGCGAAGATCGCGCCGAGCGAGAGCAAGGCCAGCGGCACCAGCATCGTCCAGGGGCTTTCATGCGGGTGATAGCCGCCGGTGCCGGTATGGACTTCATGTGCACCCGCATCATGCGCGTGCGTGTCATGGCCCGCATCCTCGGCGTCGGGATGGTCATGATGCGCGTCGTGGAGCGCATGCTGAATATGCTCGCTTTCCGCCCAGCGCGCCTTGCCGAAGAAGGTCAGGAAGACGAGCCGCCAGGAATAGAAGCTCGTCAGCAGCGCAGCGAACACGGCGACGGCGAAGGCGAACATGCCGAACTGCGAGCCGCTGGCGAAGGCGCTCTCGATGATCGCATCCTTCGAATAGAAGCCGGCGAAGCCGAACAGGCCGATCACGCCGACGCCGGTGATCGCCAGCGTGCCGATCGTCATCGCCCAGAAGGTCAGCGGGATCTCTTTCCGGAGCGCGCCGTAATAACGCATGTCCTGCTCGTGGTGCATCGCATGGATGACCGAGCCCGCGCCGAGGAAGAGCAGCGCCTTGAAGAAGGCGTGGGTGAAGAGGTGGAACATCGCCGCGCCATAAGCGCCGACGCCGGCGGCCATGAACATGTAGCCGAGCTGCGAGCAGGTCGAATAAGCGATCACCCGTTTGATGTCGTTCTGCACGGTGCCGACGGTCGCGGCGAACAGAGCGGTGAGCGCCCCGACGAACGTGACGACGCTGAGCGCGGTCTGGCTGGTCTCGAACAAGGGCGACAGGCGGCAGACCATGAACACGCCGGCGGTCACCATCGTCGCGGCGTGGATCAGGGCGGAGACCGGGGTCGGGCCCTCCATCGCATCCGGCAGCCAGGTGTGGAGGCCGAGCTGCGCCGATTTGCCGCAAGCGCCGATGAACAGGAGGATGCAGATCAGGGTCAGCGTGTCGAAGCGCTGGCCGAGGAAGCCGATGGTCGATCCGGCATGGCTCGGCGCCGCGGCCAGGATATCCGGGATCGAGATCGTGCCGAACACCAGGAAGGCGGCGAAGATGCCGAGCGAGAAGCCGAAATCGCCCACGCGGTTGACGATGAACGCCTTCATCGCCGCCGCGTTCGCGCTGGGCTTATGGTACCAGAAGCCGATCAGCAGATAGGAAGCGAGACCGACGCCCTCCCAGCCGAAGAACATCTGGACGAGATTGTCCGCCGTCACCAGCATCAGCATCGCGAAGGTGAACAGCGACAGATAAGCGAAGAAGCGCGGCTGGCTGTCGTCCTCCGCCATATAGCCCCAGGAGTAGAGGTGGACGAGCGCCGATACGGTCGTCACCACCACCAGCATCACCGAGGTCAGCGCGTCGACGCGCAGCGCCCAATCGACCTCAAGATTGCCGGAATGGATCCAGTCCAGCACCGGATAGAGCGCATTGTGCTGGGTGCCGGCGAGGAAGCCCAGGAAGATCGGCCAGCTCATCGCCATGCCGGCGAACAAAGCGCCGGTGGTAACGAGCTTCGCCGGCACCTTGCCGATGACCCGGCCGCCCAGCCCGGCGATGATCGCCGCGAGCAAGGGCAGGAAGACGATCGCCTGAACCACCTCAGCCCCGCATCTGGTTGATGTCGTCGACCGCGATCGTGCCGCGGTTGCGGAAATAGATGACGAGGATGGCGAGCCCGATCGCCGCCTCCGCCGCGGCGACGGTCAGCACGAACATCGCGAACACCTGCCCCACCATGTCGCCGAGGAAGGCGCTGAACGCGACCAGATTGATGTTCACGCTCAAGAGGATCAGCTCGATCGCCATCAGGATGACGATCACGTTCTTTCGGTTGAGGAAGATGCCGAACACCCCAAGCACGAACAGGATCGCGCCGACGGTGAGATAATGGTGGAGACCGATCACAGCTCCACCCCCTGCCCGACCGGCGGGTTCATATTGACCACCGAATCCTGCGGCCGGCGACGGACCTGGCGCGAGATGTTCGGCGTGCGGATATCGCCGCGCTTCCGCCGGGTCAGCACGATCGCACCGACCATCGCGACCAGCAGGACGAAGCCCGCCGCCTCGAAGATGAAGAGATAGCGGCTGTAGAGGAGCTGGCCGAGCGCCACGATGTTGGAGGTTCCGGCCGCCACCGGCGCGGTGCGGCCTTCCAATGCGATCCCGCCCTCCTGATAGGCCAGCAAGGCCGCCAGCATCTCGCCGAGCAGTATCGCGGCGAGGCCGATGCCGAGCGGCCAGTAGCGCGCGAAGCCGGCGCGAAGCTCGGCGAAATCGACGTCGAGCATCATCACCACGAACAGGAACAGGACCGCGACCGCGCCGACGTAGACGATGACCAGAAGGAAGGCGAGGAACTCGGCCCCCAGCAGCAGGAACAGTCCCGCCGCGTTGAAGAAGGCCAGGATCAGCCAGAGCACCGAATGCACCGGATTGCGCGACGCGATCGTCATCACGCCCGAGAAGATCACGAGCGTCGCGAACAGGTAGAAGGCGAGGATTGGAATCACGCGGGCCGCCTACCGGTAGGGCGCGTCGGCGGCAATGTTGGCCGCCAGCGCCCTTTCCCAACGATCGCCATTCTCGAGCAGCTTCGCCTTGTCGTAGATCAGCTCCTCGCGGGTCTCGGTCGAGAAATCCATGTTCGGCCCCTCGACGATCGCATCGACCGGGCAGGCCTCCTGGCACAGCCCGCAATAGATGCATTTGGTCATGTCGATATCGTAGCGGGTGGTGCGCCGGCTGCCGTCCGCCCGCTCCTCGGCCTCGATCGTGATCGCCAGCGCGGGGCAGATCGCCTCGCACAATTTGCAGGCGATGCAGCGCTCTTCTCCGTTCGGATAGCGACGCAGCGCATGCTCGCCCCGGAAGCGCGGCGAGATCGGGTTCTTTTCGTAGGGATAGTTGATCGTCGCCTTGGGCTTGAAGAAATAGCGCAAGGTCAGCGCGTGCGCCTTGACGAACTCCCAGAGCGTGAAGGTCTTGAGGTAATGGGCGATACTCACTGGCCTGCTCCCTGGCTCTGGCATTGGCCCCGTCCCCAGACGGTGCGCGGGCGCGCCCCGCCATGCGGTGTCGCGAAGAAAGCGAGGGCGTAGCCGCCGCGCCCGTCGGGTGTGAGGTCGGCCCAGCTGTCGAATTCCGGCTCGCGCGGAGTGATCGCCACCAGCCGGAGCGCGCCGCGCCGACCGCGATTGACGATCGCACCGCGCGCAAACGCCATGTCTTCAAGATCGTGAAACTCCGCCGCGCCGTCGCGCATCTCGATACGCACCGGATTTGCGCTCGGCACATCCCCCGGCTGCATTTGGCAGACGAGCGACAGCGCGCCGGTGAAGGTGGTCGCCATCACCATGGCAGCATCCCGTCACGCTGGAGCATCAGATAGCCGGAGACGAGGAACACCCAGAGCAAAGAGATCGGCAGGAAGATCTTCCAGCCGAGCCGCATCAGCTGGTCGTAGCGGTAGCGCGGCACGGTCGCTTTCACCCAGGAGAAGACGAAGAAGAAGAAAAGGATCTTGGCGAAGAACCAGATGATCCCCGGAACGACATAGAGCGGCGCCCAGTCGACCGGCGGCAGCCAACCGCCCCAGAAGAGCAGGGCGTTCATCCCGCACATCAGGATGACGTTGCCATACTCGCCAAGCCAGAAGAGGGCGAAGGCCATCGAGCTGTATTCGGTCTGGAAGCCCGCGACGAGCTCGCTCTCCGCCTCGGTGAGGTCGAAGGGCGCGCGGGCCGTCTCCGCCATCGCCGAGATCAGGAAGATGATGGCAAGCGGAAACAGGAGCGGGTTCAGGCCGAAGGCGTTCACGACGCCCAGGATATGGCCCTGCTGCGCGGCGATGATGCCGCTAAGATTGAACGTGCCGGCCCACATGACGACCGGGACGAGCACGAAGCCGATCGAGACTTCATAGGACACCATCTGAGCAGCAGCGCGCAACGCGCTGTAAAACGGATATTTCGAGTTCGATGCCCAGCCCGCGATAATGATCCCGTAGACGCCCAGCGAGGAGACGGCGAGCAGATAGAGCAGGCCGACATTGATGTTGGCGAGCACCATCCCGTCGCCGAACGGGATCACCGCCCAGGCGATCAGGGCGACGGTGAAGGTGATAATCGGCGCGATCAGGAACAGGCCCTGATTGGCGCTGGTCGGGACGATCGTCTCCTTGAGGAAGACCTTGAGCCCATCCGCGAACGATTGGAGGAGCCCGAGCGGCCCCACCACATTGGGTCCCCGCCGAAGCGCCATCGCCGCCCAGATCTTGCGATCCGCATAGATGATCATCGCCACCGCCAGCATCAGCGGCAGCGCGATGAGCAGGATCAGGATCAGCGTGGCGACGAGCCAGCCGAACTCGAACCCGAGGAGATTCTGGAACCAGGCGGTCATTCAGCCGCCTCCGCGAAGCTCTCACCATGCAGCAGCTCGGCCGAACAGCGCTGCAGCGTCGGCGAGGAGCGGGCGATCGGGTTGGTCAGGTAGAAGTCCTTGACCGGGTAGCCGATGGTCGTGCCGGCCGGGACCTTGGCGTCGAGCTTCGGCGGTGCCCAAGGGAAGGCCACGAGTCCGGCCTGAGCGAATTCCGGGTGATCTTTGAACAGTTTGGCACGAAGTTCGGAGAAACTGTCGAAAGGCAGCTTGTGGCCGAGCACCTCGGACAGTGCGCGCAGGATCGACCAATCCTCCCGCGCGTCGCCCGGCGGATCGACCGCTTTCTCGCTATACTGGACCCGGCCTTCGAGATTCACATGGGTGCCGTGCTTTTCGGCATAGGATGCCGCCGGCAGAATCACGTCCGCGGCATGCGCGCCCTTGTCGCCATGATGGCCGAGATAGACCTTGAAGCTCTTCTCGAACGGGGTGAAATCCATCTCGTCCGCACCGAGCAAGAGCATGAGCTTGGGCGCTTTTTCGGCGAGTGACGTCATGCCGCCAGGCTGCGCATAGCCGAGCATCAGGCCGCCGGTTCGCGCGGCCACGGTGTGCATGACGTTGAAGCCGTTCCAGCCGTCGCGAACGAGGTTGAGCGACCGGGCCAGGGCGAGGGTCGCCCCCTGCCCGCCCGTCGGCTTGAGCGCCGCGCCGCCGACGATCACCACCGGCCGCTCCGCCTTGGCGAAGGCGTCGGTCACCTGCTTCGGCAGACTCGCAACGGTCGCGAGATCGTCGCCCAGCCATTCGACCGGATAAGTGAGATCGACCTCCGGCCCGACCGCGAAGACCTTCGCGCCCGCCCGCCACGCCTTGCGGATGCGGGTGTTGACCAGGCTGGCCTCCCAGCGCGGGTTAGTCGCGACCAGCAGGATCACATCCGCCGTCTCGACGCCCGCGATGGTCGTGTTGAAATTGACCGCGGCGAGGTTCGACGTGTCGTAGGCGAGCCCGGTCTGACGCCCCTCGATCAGATCCGAGCCCAGTGACTTCAGCAGCAGCTTCGCCGCATACATGGTCTCGACGTCGACCAGATCGCCGGCCACGGCGGCGACGCTGCCCTTCGCGCTCTTCGCGACAGCGGCGATCGCCGCGAAAGCCTCGGCCCAGCTCGCGGGCCTCAGCCTGCCGTTCTCGCGCAACCAGGGGCGGTCGAGCCGATTGCGGATGAGTCCGTCCACGGCGTGCCGCGTCTTGTCGCTCGCCCACTCCTCGTTCACGTCCTCGTTCAGCCGCGGCAGCGCGCGCATCACCTCACGGCCGCGCACGTCGAGCCGGATGTTGGTGCCGACGCCGTCCATCACGTCGATCGCCGGGACTTTACGCAGCTCCCAGGGCCGCGCCTCGAACGTATAGGGCTTCGACGTTAGCGCGCCGACCGGGCAGAGATCGACGACATTGCCGCTGAGTTCGCTCCCCAGCGCATGCTCGAGATAGGAGGTGATCTCCATATCCTCGCCGCGGCCGATCGCGCCGATATCCTCGACCCCCGCCACCTGCTCCATGAAGCGGACGCAGCGGGTGCAGTGGATGCAGCGGGTCATGATCGTCTTCACGACCGGGCCCATATATTTCTCGGTGACGGCCCGCTTGTTCTCGTCGTAGCGGCTGTGGCCCTTGCCATAAGCGAGCGCCTGGTCCTGCAGGTCGCATTCGCCGCCCTGATCGCAGATCGGGCAATCGAGCGGGTGATTGATGAGCAGGAACTCCATCACCCCTTCGCGCGCCTTCTTCACCACCGGCGTGTTGGTGAAGATCTCCTGATTGTCGGCGGCGGGCAGCGCGCAACTCGCCTGCGGCTTGGGCGGCCCCGGCTTCACCTCGACCAGGCACATCCTGCAATTGCCGGCGATCGCCAGCCGCTCATGATAGCAGAAGCGCGGAATCTCCTTCCCCGCCAGCTCGCACGCCTGCAGGACGGTGGCGCCCTGCGGCACCTCGATCTCGACGCCATCGACCTTGAGGGTCGGCATGCCCTAGTTCCTCGCCGCGGCCGGCGGGGCCAGATTGTGTTGCACCAACCGGTAGGAGGACAAAGCCAGCATCGCACGGAGCGCCTGGCGGTTGAGGCGCAGGTTAACGCCTGCGGCCAGGCATTCGCCGACTCGGGGCATCAGCGCGCGGAAGGCGGTCGTCTCCTCCGGAGTCACGGCGCCGCTGCCGAGCATGGCGGCGACGTCGGTCGGCGCGGCCCGGACGACGCAGAGGCTCATCACCTCATTCTCATCGCGCGCCTGGACCGGACGAGCCGGGTCGATCGCGGTGCGCGCGCCCAGATCGGCGAGCATATTCCGTTGCTGAAGCAGGGTCTCGGCCATGCCGCCCGCGAACAGGATCGCGCTGTAGGGCGCTCGGCCCAGCACCGCGCAGCCCGAATTGGCCATCGCGATCCGACGCATCGCCGAGGAATAATCGTGCGAGCGATGGTCCATCGCCAGCAACGTCGCCGCTTCTGCGGGATGGCGCTGGGCGACACAGTGGGAGAAGCGCTGAAGCAGTCGCAGATCGTCCGGCGTCGAGGGCTCGTCGCCGAGCCGCATCGAGCGGGCCGGGTCGCGGTCCTGCGCCTCGGCCGGCGCGGCGGATACGGCCAGCACGGCCGCCAGCGCGAGGGTCAAACCCAATTTCATTCCGCTGCCTCCAGTCTCTCGCTGCCGCGCTCCGTGATCCGGCGCTCGAGCTCCGGCCGGAAATGGCGGATCAGGCCCTGGATCGGCCAGGCGGCGGCGTCCCCCAATGCGCAGATCGTGTGCCCCTCGACCTGCTTCGTGACGTCGTAAAGATCGTCGATCTCGTGGATCGCGGCATTGCCCTCGCGAAGCCGCTCCATCACCCGCCACATCCAGCCGGTGCCTTCACGACAGGGCGTGCACTGGCCGCAACTCTCATGCTTGTAGAAATAGCTGATGCGGCTGATCGCGCGGACAATGTCGGTGGACTTGTCCATGACGATGACGGCGGCGGTGCCGAGGCCTGAGCCGAGCGCCTTCAGCCCGTCGAAATCCATCGGTGCGTCCATGATCTCGGCGGCGGGCACCAGCGGCACCGAAGAGCCGCCGGGGATGACCGCCAGCAGATTGTCCCAGCCGCCGCGAATGCCGCCGGCATGGCGCTCGATCAGCTCGCGGAACGGGATGCTCATCGCTTCCTCGACCACGCAGGGCTTCTCGACATGGCCGCTGATCTGGAAGAGCTTCGTGCCCTCATTCTTCTCGCGGCCGAAGCCGGCGAACCAGGCCGCGCCGCGGCGCAGGATGGTCGGGACGACCGCGATCGACTCGACATTGTTGACCGTGGTCGGGCAGCCGTAGAGACCGGCGCCCGCCGGGAAAGGCGGCTTCAGGCGCGGCTGGCCCTTCTTGCCCTCCAGGCTCTCCAGCATCGCCGTCTCTTCGCCGCAGATATAGGCGCCGGCGCCGCGGTGGACGAACAGGTCGAAATCATAGCCGGATTTGGCGGCGTTCCTGCCGAGCAGCCCGGCGGCATAGGCCTCTTCGACCGCCGCCTGGAGGACGCGCGCTTCCTGGATGAACTCGCCGCGGATGTAGATGTAGCCGGCGCGCGCGCGCATCGCATAACCGGCGATCAAGGCGCCTTCGATCAGTTTGTGCGGATCGTGGCGGATGATCTCGCGGTCCTTGCACGAGCCGGGCTCGGATTCGTCGGCGTTGATCACCAGGAAATTGGGCCGCTCCGGAGTCGGCTCCTTGGGCATGAAGCTCCACTTCATGCCGGTCGGGAAGCCCGCCCCGCCCCGCCCGCGCAGGCCCGACGCCTTCACCACGTCGATGATCGCGTCCTGGCCGGCGGCCATCAGATCCTTGGTCTTGTCCCAGTCGCCGCGCTGCTGGGCAGCCGCCAGCCCCCAGGGCTGGAAGCCGTAGACGTTGGTGAAAATGCGGTCCTTGTCCTCAAGCACGGCCGCCCTCCGCGCAGAATTCGTTCACCGCGCGCGGCATCTCGCCGGCGGCCATCTCCGGCTCGACGAACACGTCCTGGCCGTCGACGACGATGTAGCGCTGCTGCCGCCCGCCTTGCTCATAGGCGCCGCAGACCACAGTCACGCCCTGATTGCTGCGCACCCGCGCCTCGACGAAGCGGAGCGCACCATGCTGCTCCACCCGGCTGCGGACCAGCCGCTCCGCGACCGCGAGCGGGTCGGCCGGCGCGGCCGTGTTGGCGGGCGCGGCGGCCGTCTGGTTGTTGGCGGGCGCACCGCTCTGGCAGGCCGCCAAAGCGAACGCACTACCGAGGCCAATCCAGAACCGTTCGGGCTGAGCTTGTCGAAGCCCTGCACTTCTTCCTGACAGCAGCGAAGGACAGCCCTTCGACAGGCTCAGGGCGAACGGAGTGTGGGTGAAGGCCCTCATGCCCACTCCCCCCGGTAATCGTGATTTTCCTTGGCCATCGCCTTCAGCGTGGACGGGCCGCCTTCGGGCGCGCTGGTCTGGCGCTTCACCTGCGGGCCCGGCGTAGGAGTCTGGCCCTTGGCGAGCGCCTCCAGGATCGCCGTCATGCTCTCGGCGGTGAGGTCCTCGTAATTGTCGTCGTTGATCTGGACCATCGGCGCATTGGCGCAGACGCCCAGGCACTCGACCTCGGTCAGCGTGAACAGCCCGTCCTCAGTGGTGTGGCCCTTCTTCAAGCCCTTGGCGTAGCAGGCGGACAGCACGTCGTCGGAGCCGCGCAACATGCAGGGCGTCGTCCCGCAGACCTGCACATGGAAGCGGCCGACCGGGGCGAGGTTGAACATCGTGTAAAAGGTCGCGACCTCATAGGCGCGGATCTTCGGAATGCCGAGCTGAGAGGCAACGAACTCGATCACCGGGATGGGCAGCCAGCCCTGGGTGTTCGTTTCCGCCCCGATCTGCCGCTGGGCGAGATCGAGCAGCGGGATGACCGCGCTCTGCTGCCGCCCCCGCGGATAGCGGCCGATCACAGTCTTCGCCTGCTGCGCGTTCTCCTTCGTCCAGGCGAAGGAGGACCAGCGCTCGCGGATTTCCGGGCTGTCAGGAAGGCGCCTAGCGGCCATTGATGGATACCCTCCACCTTTGACCGATGAACTCAATCACCTCCGCCGCGATCGCGCCAAGGAAGATCGCGGCCAGTGGCAACGCCATGAACAATGCCGTTGGATCGTGCGGACCATTAGCCGGCATCAAGAAAAGCACGTAGACCAAGAGTGCCAGTGCCAGCACGCAAGCCGCGCGCCTCATCGTGGGCGACAAGATGCGCATGAACTGCGTGCCCACCGCTACGCAGCCAACAAGGATCAGCAACAGCCAGATCACCGGTCGCACTCCCCGAAGACGATATCCATCGCGCCGAGGATGGCGGTGACGTCGGCGAGCATGTGGCCGCGGCTCATGAAATCCATCGCCTGGAGGTGGCTGAACGCGGTCGGCCTGATCTTCACGCGATAGGGCTTGTTGGTGCCGTCGGCGACCAGATAGACGCCGAACTCGCCCTTGGGGCTCTCGGTCGCCACGTAAACCTCGCCGGCGGGGACGTGAAAGCCTTCGGTGAACAATTTGAAGTGATGGATCAAAGCTTCCATCGACATCTTCATCTCGCCGCGCTTGGGCGGGACGACCTTGCGGTCCATCGAGTTGACCGGCCCTTCCGGCATCTCGTTCAGACACTGCTTCATGATGCGGACCGACTGCCGCACCTCCTCGACCCGGACCATGAAGCGATCGTAGCAGTCGCCGCGCGTGCCGACCGGAATGTCGAACTGCATCCGGTCATAGACCTCGTATGGTTGCGAACGGCGCAGATCCCAGGGAATGCCGGCGGCGCGGATCATCGGGCCGGAGAAGCCCCAGGCCAGCGCATCCTCCTTGGAAACGGTGGCGATATCGACGTTGCGCTGCTTGAAGATGCGATTGTCGGCGACCAGGCTGATCGCGTCCTCGAACAGGCGGGGGACGCGGGTGTCGAGCCAGTCGGCAATGTCGGTGAGCAGCTTCAGCGGCACGTCCTGCCTGACTCCGCCGGGTCGGAACCAGTTGGCGTGCATCCGCGCGCCCGAGGCCCGCTCGTAGAAGTTCATGCAGTCTTCGCGGATCTCGAACAGCCACAGGTTCGGGGTCATCGCGCCGACGTCCATCACGTGCGAACCGAGGTTCAGCATGTGGTTGGAGATCCGGGTCAGCTCGGCGAAGAAGACGCGAAGATATTGGGCGCGCAGCGGAATTTCGAGGCCCATGAGTTTCTCGATCGCCAGCACGAAGCTGTGCTCCATCGAGAGCGGCGAGCAATAATCCAGCCGGTCGAAATAGGGCAGAGCCTGGAGATAGGTCTTGTACTCGCAGAGCTTCTCGGTGCCGCGGTGGAGCAGGCCGACATGCGGATCGACCCGCTCGATGATCTCGCCGTCAAGCTCGAGCACGAGACGCAGCACGCCGTGCGCGGCGGGGTGCTGGGGGCCGAAATTGATCGTGTAATTGCCGTCGGCGACGTCGGTCGCGCCAGGGGTGCCGATCTCGACGGTGCGGGTGGTGACGTCGGTCATGCGCGCACCCGTTCCCCGGCGCAGGCCGGGGCCCAGGAGCGCCGGCAGGCGCTTTGAAGGATAAGGAACCGGCTTACGCCGGCCTGGACCCCGGCCTTCGCCGGGGAGCGACCCTTACGCATCGCCAGCCTCCCCCTTGGGCTTGCGCTTGCGGGTGGGCTTGGCGGCGGCCTTGTTCGCTTTCTTGCCGGCGCCGGTATGGCCGGTGTGCTCGGTCGTCTTTGGGGTGGGCGGCGGCGGGGCGGCTTTCACCTGCTCCGGCTTCTTGATCTCGTCGGCCTTGAGCGGCGTCGGCGCACCGGGCGCCTCGGGCTGCGCTTTCTCGTCGCCCGGCATGATGTAATCCGCGCCCTCCCAGGGGGAGAGGAAGTCGAAATTGCGGAAATCCTGGGCGAGGCTGACCGGCTCGTAGACGACCCGCTTCTCCTCCTCGGAGTAGCGTAGCTCGACATGGCCGGTGAGCGGGAAATCCTTGCGCTGCGGGTGGCCGGTGAAGCCGTAATCGGTGAGGATGCGCCTGAGGTCCGGATGGCCGGCGAAGGCGACGCCGTACATGTCGAAGATCTCGCGTTCCAGCCAGCCGGCGACCGGGTAGACGCCGGTGACGGTCGGCACGGCATGGTCCTCGTCGGTGGAGACGCGGACGCGCAAGCGATGGTTCTTCGTCACCGAGAGCAGGTGATAGACCACCTCGAACCGCTCGGCGCGCTCGGGATAGTCGACCCCGGCGATCTCCATGAGCTGCTGATATTCGAGCTCGTCGCGGATCTTGGTCAGCGCCTCGGCGACGCTGTCCCGCGCGACGTCGATCGAGACCTCGTCCACCTCGTCCTTCGCGGACAGAAAGGCCGCGCCGATCGCCGCCTTCACGGCGTCGATGATGCCCTCACGGGCCGGAACGAGAGGAGCCGGGCTCGCCACGCTAGCGCTCAATGGTGCCTTCGCGGCGGATTCGCCGCTGGAGCTGCATGATGCCGTAGAGCAAAGCTTCCGCGGTCGGCGGGCAGCCGGGGACGTAGATGTCCACCGGAACGATCCGGTCGCAGCCGCGCACGACGCTGTAGCTGTAATGGTAGTAGCCGCCGCCGTTCGCGCAGCTACCCATCGAGATGACGTAGCGCGGCTCGCTCATCTGGTCGTAAACCCGGCGGAGCGCCGGGGCCATCTTGTTACAGAGCGTTCCGGCGACGATCATCACGTCGCTCTGCCGCGGGCTCGCGCGCGGCGCAGCGCCAAATCTTTCAAGGTCATAGCGCGGCATGTTCACATGGATCATCTCGACCGCGCAGCAGGCGAGGCCGAAGGTCATCCACCAGAGCGAGCCGGTCCGCGCCCAGTGAAACAGATCCTCGGTCGTGGTGACCAGGAAGCCCTTGCTCGAAACCTCCGTCTGGATCTGGTTGAACGTGTAGGCGTCGGGCGGCGTGGCGCCATCTGGGGACATGGGCGCGGGCTGCATCGGCTCCCCGCGGGCGTCGAGGATCACTCCCATTCGAGCGCCCCCTTCTTCCACGCATAGACGAGGCCCAGCACCAGTTCGGCGAGGAAGATCATCATCGCGAACCAGGCGGTCCAGCCCAGATCGAACACGCTCACCGCCCAGGGGAAGAGGAAGGCCGCCTCAAGGTCGAAAACGATGAACAGGATCGCGACCAGATAGAAACGGACGTCGAACTGGGCGCGGCTGTCCTCGAAGGCCGGGAAGCCGCACTCATATTCGGTGAGCTTGTCGGCATAAGGCTTGTTCGCGCCGGTCAGCCGCGAGACCAGCATCGGCAGCACCACGAACGCCGTCGACAGGCCGAGCGCGACGGCCAGGAACAGCAGGATAGGCAGATAATCGGCAGCCACCGATGCCACGGAACGCGTTCCCCAATGCGATGAATCGAGGCGGCTTTAGGCCAGAGGCCCGCCCCTCGCAACGGCTAACAAAAGGCCTTTTAGAGGCTCAGCGCGGGAGGTGTGCTGCGCGGATCGCGGTCGGACGTGTGGGCTCCTCCCCGGTCACCGTTCCGCCGGGGCCGTAACGGTCCCATTGCGCGTCGGCGACGTAGAGCAGACTCCCCCTCAGCACGACGCCGAGCGTCGGCTCGCCCCATTCGGGATGGTTGCTTTCGATCACTCGGACGGCGCTGATGCTCCTGCCGTCGCGGCTCAGGGTGAGGTGCAGGATTCGGTGCGGGTTGGTGCCGTTCTGAATGGCGAGAAAGCCGCCGCGCCAGCCGATCAGCCCGTCGATTCCATCCAGCATGGTCAGCACGTCCGAATCCAGACGCGACACGCTGCCGTCGTTCAAATCGACCACGGCCAGTCCATATTCGTAATCGGAGACGTAGAGCCGCCGCCGGTCGGCCGACGGCACCATGCCCTGCGGATTGCGCAAAATGCCCGGCGGCACGAGCATTGTCGCGCCGCTATCGCCCAGGCCGAGGCGCCAGATCGCTCCGCGCGCCGGATCGGCGGCATAGACGGTGCCATCCGCAGCAACGGCGATATCGGCCGGCGAGCCGCCATCGGGCGAAGCGATCCGGTACACCTCATGAAGATCGTTGAGATCGAGCGCGATCAGGCCGCGAAACGCCGTTTCGGGCGACGGCGTCTGCTCGACGACTCCGGACGCGACCCAAATCAGCCGGCGCGGCTCGTCGATCGCGAGGCCGAACAGGCTCCCCGGATTGAACCGCGGCACGGCCCGCCAGCTGTTGCCCTCTGCATAAAGCAGTTCGCGCCCGACGACCGACGAAGCGTAGAGCCGCCGCCGGAAGCCGTCCCAGGCGATCCCCTCGATCAACCGCCCGCTTTGCGGCACCGTCGCGAACAGGCGGCTGGAGGCGACCACCGCGCGGTTCGCGTCGAAGCACAGGCGCAGGTCCGCCATCACCTCGGGCGGAACATGCCGTGACAGCGTGTCGAGCGTCTGGACGCTGGGCGCGTAGCCGAGGTCGAGCAATACGCCGAGACCACCGCGCACGGCGGAGGCGTCAGCCGCCTGGTGCGCGGCCGCGAGAAAGCGGCGCCGGACGGTGGCGCTGTAGGGAAACGCGCCCGCGAGCCGGTCGAGATCGGCGAGCGCGGTCGGCGCTTCGGCCGGGGTCGTCCAGATGCTCTGCGCCGCGGCCGGCGCGGCGAGGCAGAGAAGGCTTAGCGCGGCGAGCGCAGCGCTCCGGCGACCAGTTTGTGCAGGCGCGAGTGAAGCGCTTCGTTCGCGGCCAGCACCTGGCCCTTGGCGAGGCCCGCGTCCGAGCCACGGAAATCGGTCACGAAACCGCCCGCCTCGCGCACCAGGATGAGGCCCGCCGCAATGTCCCAGAATTCCAGCTCCTCTTCCCAGAAGCCGTCATAACGGCCCGCCGCCACCCAGGCGAGATCGAGCGCTGCCGAGCCGAAGCGGCGAATGCCAGCGACTTCCGGACCAATCGCCTCCAATATTCGCTGAAAGCGCGGCAGATCGCCATGGCCTTTGTAGGGTATGCCGGTCGCGACCAAAGCCTCGCTGAGGTCGCGGCGTGAGGAGACCCGGAGCCGCCGGTCCTGCAGCCAGGCGCCCCGCCCTTTCTCGGCCCAGAAGCTCTCGTCAGTGATCGGGTTGTAGACCATGCCGTGGCTGATCTCGCCCCAGCCGCCGCCGGGCTTCGGCTCCTGCACCGCGATCGAGATCGCGAAATGCGGGATGCCGTGCAGGAAATTGGAGGTGCCGTCGATCGGATCGATCACCCAGCGGGGCTTCGCCGGATTGCCCTCGATCGTCCCGCCTTCCTCCAGCAGCATGCCCCAGTCCGGCCGGGCGTGGCCAAGCTCATCGACCAGCGCCTTCTCGGTCCGCTGGTCCGCGAGACTCACGAAGTCGGCAGGGCCCTTACGGCTGACCTGGAGCTGCTCGACCTCGCCGAAATCACGGCGCAGCCGCCCGGCCGCCTTGCGCACGGCGCGGTCCATGACGGTGATAAGGCCGGAATGGCTGACCAAGACGGCTCCGATCAGTCCGCGCGGCGGACGTAGGTCTGCTCGTAAACGTCGACGACGATCCGGGTTCCGGCGCCGATGTGCGGCGGGACCATGACGCGGACGCCATTGTCGAGGATCGCGGGCTTGTAGCTGGACGAGGCGGTCTGCCCCTTCACCACCGCGTCGGCCTCGACGATTTCCGCCTCGATCGTATCGGGCAGCTGCACGCTGATCGGCTCCTCGTCATAGAGCTCCATGATCACATCCATGCCGTCCTGCAGAAAGGCGGCGGCGTCGCCCAGCAGGTCGCGCGGCAGATTGGTCTGCTCATAGGTTTCCTTGTCCATGAAGGTCAGCATGTCGCCATCGGCGAACAGGAACTGGAAATCCTTGGTGTCGAGCCGCACCCGCTCCACCGTCTCGGCCGAGCGGAAGCGGACATTGTTCTTCCGCCCGTCGCGCAGGTTCTTCATCTCGACCTGCATATAGGCGCCGCCCTTGCCGGGCTGGGTGTGCTGGATCTTCACCGCGCGCCAGATGCCGCCTTCATATTCGATGATGTTGCCGGGACGAATGTCCACGCCGCTGATTTTCATAAGTCTCTCGCTGGATGGGATTGGCTCGCGCCCTAGCGCGAAGCCATCCGACCGGCAAGGAGCGGATAAGGATTGATCGGCGTGCCCTGCCACCAGCCGTCGGTGGCGCTCATGCGGTTGATCTGGAAATGGAGGTGCGGGCCGGCCGCCGCGGCGTTCCCGGTTGAGCCGACCAGGCCGATCGCCTCGCCGCGATGCACCTGCTGCCCTTCGTGCAGCCCGGGGGCGTAAGCATCGAGATGGGCGTAATAGTAAGAGAAATTGTGGTCCGTGGAGCGGATGTAAACGGTGATCCCGCCCATTCCCTGACTGAAGTGCAGGCGCTCGACGGTGCCGTCCGTCGCCGACACGACCGGCGTTCCGCGCGGGGCCATGATGTCAATCGCATTGTGGACCCGCCCGCCCGAGCGCGCCGCGCTATAGGTGTCGGTGAGCTGATCCGAACGCATTCCGGCGACCGGGATCGCGAGCCCCGAGGGAGTCACCGCGACCGGCGCATGGTTGCGATCCAGCACCGCGGCGATCTCGGCGTCGCTCGGCGCCTCCTCTTCTTTGGGCGGCACGTTCGCGGGCACGCTGTACACAGCGAGCCAGAACAGGCTGGTCAAAACCGCGGTCACGACCGCAGTGATGCACACGATCAGACTAATGCCCAGTTTACGCATGACGGAAAAACCCGTTTCGGCGACGGTTCGTTCCGGATCAGCGCCGAAGTACGGCCTCGAAGGCCTGTACGGCCGCCGCCGGCCCTTCTGGATTGCTCCAGACCGCGCTCAGAACGGCCAGAAAATCCGCGCCGGCCTCGACCAGCGGCCGGGCATTGTCGGGCGTGATCCCGCCGATGGCGACGCAGGGCAGCTCGAACAGGGTCGACCACCAGCTCAGGATCTCCGGCGCCGGTCGGTGCCGCGTCTCCTTGGTGCTGGTCGGATAGAAGGCGCCGAAGGCGACATAGTCGGCGCCCGCCTCGCCTGCCTCCATCGCGAGGTGGCGGCTGTCGTGGCAGGTCACGCCGATCTGCGCGCCGGCCCCCAGCAGCCGCCGCGCCTCCCTGGGATCGCCGTCGCCCTGCCCCAGATGCACGCCGTCCGCGCCGAGCCGCTTCGCCAGCGCCATGTCGTCGTTGACGATGAAGGCGGTGCCATGCTCGGCGCATATCCGCTGCAACGGCTCGGCGAGCCGCGCCGCCTGGTGCTGATCGATCCCTTTCACACGCAACTGGAACGCCGCGACCGGCCCGGCGCCGAGCGCGGCCTTCAGCCGCTCGGGAAACTCGCCGCCCACATCGAGCGGCGAGATCAGATAAAGCTGGCAGTCCGCGCTCACGCCTTGACGGTCGAGGCCGCGTGGATGTCGTCGATCGCGCCGTCGAGGGCGGCGTCGAACTCGGCATCGGTCATGTCCGCGCGCAAATCCTCCAGCAGGGCACGGGAGAAGCTGGCGATCACGCCGTGATTCCTGGCCAGCTCGACGCAGGCCTCGGGCCGCGCATAGCCGCCGGAGAGGGCGACGACGCGCAGCACCCGGGGATGATCGACCAGACTGTCGAACAGACCCGGCTTCACCGGCAGCGAGAGCTTCAGCATCACCTTGTCGCTCCCCGGCATCGCGTCGAGCGCGCGGGTCAGCTCCTCGAGCAGGATCTGGTCCGCCTCGGCCCGCTCCGGGCTCTTGATGTTGACCTCCGGCTCGATGATTGGAACGAGGCCCGCGGCGAGCACCTGCTGGCCGACCTCGAATTGCTGGTCGACCACGGCGGCGATGCCTTCGCGATTGGCGAGGTTGATCACCGAGCGCTCCTTGGTGCCGAACACGCCGAGCGCTTTCGAGCGGCTCAGCAATGCGTCCAATTCCGGCATCGGCTTCATCAGCTGCACGCCGTTCGCTTCGGCCTCCAGGCCCTTGTCGATCTTGATGAAGGGCACGACGCCGCGGTCCCGAAGCGCCTGCGGGGTCGGCTTGCCGTCGACCTGGCCGTCCATCGTCCGCTCGAACAGGATCGCCCCGATTACCTTGTCGCCGGTGAAGGCGGGCGAAGTGATGATGCGGCTGCGCATCTTGTGGATCAGGCCGAACATCTCCTCGTCGTTCGAGTAAGCGCTCTCCTCCACGCCATAGCCTTTGAGCGCCTTGGGCGTGGAGCCGCCGCTCTGGTCGAGCGCGGCGATGAAGCCCTTCCCGCTCTCCATCTTCGCCAGCATTTCGGAATCGGTCATGATCGGTCCTTGAGTATTTCGGTTTGAAATCAGCGCATCAGCGCGGCGACGCCGGGCAGGTCCTTGCCTTCCATCCATTCCAGGAAGGCGCCGCCGGCGGTGGAGACGAAGGTGAAATCGTCCGCGACCCCGGCCTGGTTGAGCGCCGCGACCGTGTCGCCGCCGCCGGCGACCGAGATCAGGCTGCCTTCCTGGGTCAGCGCCGCCGCGGTGCGGGCGAGGCTCACGGTGGCGGCGTCGAAGGGCGGCGTCTCGAACGCGCCGAGCGGGCCGTTCCAGACGAGGGTGCGGCAGGTCTTGAGGACGTCGGCCAGCGCCTCGACCGCAGCCGGACCGATGTCGAGGATCATCTCGTCCTCGGCGACCTCATGGACGTTGCAGGTGCGGAGGCTCGGCGGATTGGCCGCGAATTCCCTCGCCACCACCACGTCATAGGGGAGATGAACGGTGCAATTCGCGTTGTCGGCGGCATCGAGGATTTCCTCGGCGGTTCCGGTCAGATCGCGCTCCGCGAGACTCTTGCCGATCGCGACGCCCCGCGCGGCGAGGAAGGTGTTGGCCATGCCGCCGCCGATGATCAGATGATCGACCTTGCCGACCAGATGCTTCAGCACGTCGAGCTTGGTCGAGACCTTTGCCCCGCCGACCACCGCCGCCACCGGCCGCTCCGGGCTGCCCAGTGCCGCTTCCAGCGCCTTCAGCTCCTTCTCCATCGCCCGCCCGGCATAAGCCGGGAGCAGGTGCGCAATGCCCTCGGTCGAGGCATGGGCGCGGTGGGCGGCGGAGAAGGCGTCGTTGACGTAGAAATCGCCGTTCGCCGCCATCTCCGCGGCCAGCGCCGGGTCGTTTTTCTCCTCGCCCGGATAGAAGCGGGTATTCTCCAGGATCGCGACGTCGCCGGGGCGCAGCACCGCGATCGCGGCCGCGACCCCCTCACCCGCGCTCTCGGGCACGAACTGGACGGAGCGGCCCAGCACTTCGGCATAGGCCTGGGTGACCAGCGACAGCGACATGTCCGGCCGCTTCGCCCCCTTCGGCCGGCCGAAATGGGCGAGCAGCAGGACGATCGCACCTTTGTCGGCCAGCTCGGTCACGGTCGGCAGGGTCGCGAGCAGCCGCGTGTCGTCGCTCACCGCGCCGTCCTGCATCGGCACGTTGAGATCGACCCGGACGAGCGCGCGCTTGCCGCGAACGTCGCCCGAATCATCGAGGGTCTTGAACGACGGCATGACGTCAGATCAGTCTGGCCATCGCCGCCGCGGTGTCGACCATCCGGTTCGAGAAGCCCCATTCATTGTCGTACCAGGAGACGACGCGGACGAGCTTGCCCTCCAGCACCGCCGTCTCGAGGCTGTCGACCGTCGAGCTGGCCGGATTGTGGTTGAGGTCGATCGAGACCAGGGGCTCGTCCGTATAATCGAGTACCGCGGCGAGCGGACCGCTCTCCGAGGCCGCCTTCAGCGCGGCATTCACTTCCTCCACACTGGTGTCGCGGCTCGGCGTGAAGGTGAGATCGATGAGGCTGACGTTCGGCGTGGGCACCCGGACCGCCGAGCCGTCCAGTTTGCCCTTCAGTTCCGGCAGCACCTCGGCCACCGCGCGGGCGGCGCCGGTGGTGGTCGGGATCATCGACATGGCTGCGGCGCGGGCGCGGCGCTTGTCCGAGTGGATCTGGTCCAGGATCTTCTGATCGTTGGTGTAGGCGTGGATCGTGGTCATCAATCCGCGTTCAATTCCAATCACATCGTTCATGACTTTCGCAACCGGTGCGAGACAGTTGGTCGTGCAGGACGCGTTGGAGACGATGACATGATCGGCGGTCAGCTTGTCGTCGTTCACGCCATAGACGACGGTGAGATCGACGCCCTTGGCCGGAGCGGAAATCAGAACGCGCTTCGCCCCCGCCGCGAGATGCTTCTCGGCGCTGGCGCGATCGGTGAAGAAGCCCGTGCACTCCAGCGCGATGTCCACGCCGTTCGCAGCGTGCGGCAGATTGGCCGGATCCTTCTCGGCGGTGACATGGATCCGCTTGCCGTCGATGATCAGATCATTGCCGTCGGCCTTCACCTCGCCCGGATAGGGGCCGTGCACGCTGTCGCGCTTGAACAGCAAAGCGTTCGACTCGGCGTCGGCGAGATCGTTGATCGCGACCAGCTCGAGGCCGCTCTCCGGCTTGGCGAGGATCGCGCGGGCGACGAGGCGGCCGATCCGCCCGAAGCCGTTGATCGCAACTTTGGTCATTCCTTCACTCCCAATGCATTCAAAATCCGGGGCACGATCGCCTCGACGGTGAAGCCGAAGCGGTTGAACAGATCCTCGGCCGGGGCCGAAGCGCCGAACCGGTCGAGGCCGATATTGAGGCTGGCGTAGCGCTCCCAGCCGAAGGTCGCGGCCGCCTCGATCGAGACGATCAATGCGCCGGGCGGCAGCAGATCGGCGCGATAGGCCTCATCCTGCCGCTCGAACCGTTCCCAACAGGGCATGGAGACCACATCCGAACCGATTGCATGATCCTCCAGCGCCTCGGCGACCTCGATCGCGAGCGAGACCTCCGAGCCGGTGGCGAGCAGCACGACGCGGCGGCCCTTGATCGCGGCGCGCAGCCGGTAGGCACCCTTCGCGCAGAGATTCTCGTCCATCGCCTTCATGCGCAGCGGCGGCAGATTCTGCCGGGTCAGCGCCAGCAGCGACGGCCCGTCCCGCTTCGCCAACGCCAGCGCCCAGCATTCCGCCGTCTCGACCGCGTCGGCCGGACGATAGACGTCGAGATTGGGGATGGCGCGGAGGCCCGCGAGCTGCTCGACCGGCTGATGCGTGGGGCCGTCTTCGCCCAGGCCGATCGAATCATGCGTCATCACATGCACGGCGCGGACCTGCTGCAGCGCGGAGAGCCGGATCGCCGGCCGGCTGTAATCGGAGAAGATCAGGAAGGTGCCGCCATACGGGATCACGCCGCCGTGCAGCGCCATCCCGTTCATCGCTGCCGCCATCCCGAACTCGCGGATGCCGTAATAGAGGTAGCGGCCGGAATAATCCTCTTTGGTCAGAGGCTTCTGGTTCTTCGTCTTGGTGTTGTTCGAGCCGGTCAGGTCGGCCGAGCCGCCGATGGTCTCGGGCAGCTGCGCGTTGATCGCCTCCAGCGCCAGCTCCGATGCCTTGCGCGTGGCGATCTTCTGCGGCGTCTCGATCAGGCCGGCGATATGGTCTGCCAGCGAGAAATCCTCCGGCAGGTCGCCGGCCATGCGCCGTTCGAACTCGGCGCGGCGGTCGCTGCCGGCCAATCGCTCGGACCAGGCGCGATGGTCGCCGGTCGCCCGCTGACCGGCTTCGCGCCACGCCGCGGCGATGTCTGCGGGAATTTCGAACGGCGGCGAAGTCCAGCCGATCGTCTCGCGGACCGCCGCCACCTCCTCGGCGCCCAGCGGGGACCCGTGCGTCGCCGCCGTGCCTTGCTTGTTGGGCGCGCCCTTGCCGATGATCGTGCGGCAGGCGATCAGCGACGGGCGTGGATCGGCCAAAGCCTCGCGATAGGCGCGACGGATGTCGTCATGGTCGTAGCCGTCGCAGCGGGCGACGTGCCAGCCATAAGCCGCGTAGCGCGCCTCGATATCCTCGCTCGTCGACAGATCGGTGCCGCCGTCGATGGTGATGCGGTTGTCGTCCCAGATCACGTTGAGCCGTCCAAGGCCGAGGTGCCCGGCCAGCCCCGCCGCCTCGTGGTTGACGCCCTCCATCAGGCAGCCGTCGCCGGCGATCGCCCAGGTGCGGTGATCGACCAGTGCGTCGCCATAGCCGGCGTTCAAATGCCGCTCGGCGATCGCCATGCCGACCGCCATCGCCACGCCCTGCCCCAGCGGCCCGGTCGTCGCCTCGACCCCGTCCAGCAGGAAGTTTTCGGGATGGCCGGCGCAGGGGCTGCCGAGCTGGCGGAAATTGCGGATGTCGTCGATCGTCGGGCGCTCGTAGCCGGTCAGATAGAGTAGGCTGTAGATCAGCATCGAGCCATGCCCGGCCGAGAGTACGAAGCGGTCGCGGTCCGGCCATTTCGGGTCGGCCGGATCGTGCTTCAGAAACTCGGTCCACAGGATCGTCGCCGCGTCCGCCATGCCCATCGGCATGCCCGGATGGCCGCTGTTCGCTGCCTGCACGGCGTCCATCGACAAGGCCCGGATGGCGTTGGCGAGCGAGGTCGTGCTGACGTCCACGAAAATCCCTTCGGGCGGGAGGCTTGGAAGGCGGGAGCGCCGGGGCGCTGCGGTTCCTTTATCGGCCAAGCCGGAGAGGTCAACCGTCGCCGCTTGCCGCGCGCGACCGTCATGCTATCGTCATATCGTGGCCGACCAGCGCGCCCTTGAAGCCGTAGCGCGGATCGAACGGGCGCTCGCCCGGATCGAGGCCGCCGCGGCGCGGCCGGCACCGGCCGGCGAGAGCGAAGACCATCGCCAGCTCCGGGACAGGCATGAGGCGATGCGCAACCGGGTCACCGGCGCGCTCGCGCAACTCGACGCGCTGATCTCGGCCGGAGAGAGCCGCTAATGGCGCATATCGACATCGATGTCGGCGGCCGGCGCTACAATGTCGCCTGCCGCGACGGCGAGGAAGAGCATCTCCGGGGCCTCGCGGCGACGGTGGACCATCATGCGAGCCAGGCGACCGCGGCATTGGGCGGCCTTACCGAAACACGTCACTTGCTCTTCGCCGCACTGCTGCTCGCCGACCATCTGAAGGAGGTGCGTGCGGGGATGGGGCTGGCCGAGCCGGCGCCTTTGCCGCCCGATCCGGCGGTCGCGGAAGCGCTGGAGCGGCTCGCGGGCCGGATGGAAGCACTGGCCGACAGCCTTGAGAATGGCGGGCACAGCGCCTAGATCGGAGGCGACGGGTACTGCCTCGTGCGCGCTCTTGAACATCCCTGAGGCGATATGACATCCACGGGAGCTGTCCCTGCCCGGGCCCTGGCCCGACGTATATGGTTCCCACCTGACGTTGAGGCGTCAGAGGATATTCCGAGCAAACGGCCATGGCGGTCCCGTCACCCTCCCCTACCAAGGCTGAGCTTCGCGCCGAAGGATTGCGGCGGCGCGCCTTCGCCGCCAGCCTGACGCCGGCGCTTCGGACCGAGCTGGAAGCGGCGCTGGCGCGCAACGTCCTCCCGCATCTGGCCGGCGCGCGCACGGTCGGCGCCTATCATCCGCTTAAGGACGAGATCAGCCCGCTGGCGATCGTCGCGGACCTCGCCAAGGGCCAGCGCCACGGCATCCCATGGTTCGCCGACCGCGGCGCGCGCTTCCTGTGGCGGGAGGGGCCGGCGACGGAGGCGAGCCCCTGGGGCGTGCTGCAGCCGCCCGCAGGCGCCGAGGCGCTGGCACCCGATGTGGTGCTGGTGCCGGTGGTGCTTGCCGACCGGCGCGGCGTCCGCATCGGTCACGGCAAGGGGCATTACGACCGGGCGCTGGCGCATTTGCGCGAGAGCGGCCAGGCGGTCTTCACCATCGGGCTGGCCTGGGAGGCTCAGGTCATCGACGAAGGCATCCCCGCAGACCCCTGGGATATCAGGCTGGACGCGGTGGCGACGCCGAAGGAGTGGATTTCATGCGTGTAGAGCCGAGCTGGCGGCAACCGGCCGGAATCGCCCTTATCCTGCTGCTGATCATAGGCTGGGCGGTACTGATCGCCAGCGCCGCGCCTTTGCTCGACGGCCTGCCGCGCTGGGTGCAGATTTTCTATTATGTGTTCGGCGGGCTGGTCTGGATCGCGCCGCTCAGGCCGCTGCTTCGGTGGATGGAGACGGGGAGGTTTCGGGGGCCTTCGGGGCCGTCACGGGAGTGAATCGCGTGACGTCGGTGCTGCCGCTTCGCGCAGGCCGTCCGGGCGTTCGCGTTCCTTCGGAAGCGGCGCTTTGCGCCTCGCTTCGCCATGGCGCGAGTGACGGGGCTCGAACCCGCGACCTCCGGCGTGACAGGCCGGCGCTCTAACCAACTGAGCTACACCCGCTTGAGGCAGGCGGCGCGGTTAGGGGACGGTCCGGGCGCTGTCAAGCAAGCGGAAGCGGCTAATCCGGGTCCTGGACCAGGGTGCCTTCCTCGAACAGGAAGCCGGCGATGTCGGGCCGTCCCGCCGCGTCCATCACGGTTCGGATGATGATCAGGATCGGCACGGCCAGCAGCGCGCCGGTCGTCCCCCAGACCCAGGCCCAGAAGCTCAAGGACAGCAGGATCATCAGCGGATTGATCGTCAACCGCCGGCCGACGATCGCGGGCGTGACGACATTGGCCTCGACCAGGTGCATCGCGATGAAGACAACCGCCGGCAGCATGGCGTACCAGGGATCCTGGAAGGTCATCAGCCCGCCGAGCGCCAGCAGCACCGCCGCGGCGATCGGGCCGAGATAGGGGATGTAGTTGAGCAACGCCGCGATGCCGCCCCACATCAGGGGCGTCGGCATGCCGAGCATCCAGAGGATCAGCGCCAGCACCGCGCCGACGCCGATGTTCACCAGCGTGATCGTGCCAAGGTAGGCGGAGGTCGCATCGACCACCTGCTGGATCACGCGGGCGGTGGTCATCGCGCCGGCGAAGCTCGCCCGGGTGGTGATCGTGCGGCGACGCATGCGGGTCCAGCCGGCGAGGAAGAAGTAGATCACCAGGGTCGCGAAGAACATCTGGATCACCGCGAACGGCGCCGAGGTGGCGACGATCTGGAGCAGCGAATTGGGCGTCTCGACGCGGACGGCGGGCGCCGCGGCGGCCGATCCGGAACCGCCGCCGATGTCCCGGACGATCCCTTCGACGAACTGCTCGAGGTTGGAATAGAGCGCGAAGAGCGGCGCCAGCGTGTCGTGGAGCTGCCCCACCCGCTCCGGCAGCAGCTGGATCCATTGCGTCGCGGGGATGACGATCGCCGCGACCGCGACATTCGCGACGCCGAGGAAGAGGACGACGCAGAGCAAGGCGGCGAGCGCCGAGGGGATCCGGCGGCGCTCCAGCCATTCCAGCGTCGGCACCAAGGCAATGGCGATCACCAAGGCGGTGGTGACGGGCAGGAAGAATTCCGCCCCGGCGCGCAGCGCGAACGGCAAGGCGATCATCAGGCCGATGCCGAACATCAGAACCAAAGCGGCGAGCAGCCGGTCGCGGCGATAGGCGACCGCCTCCAGCTCCATCTCGATCGCGGATTCGGGCGGCTCGGCCTCGGCTTCGGGCTCGGGCGGGGTTTGCGCGTCACTCATGGCGCACGTTCATGCCGCAGTCGCGGCGCGCTGGGAAGTGGTGCCCCTGGCCCGAGTCGAACGGGCACTCCTTGCGGAACTCGATTTTGAGTCGAGCGCGTCTACCAATTCCGCCACAGGGGCACGGGCTGGTCATCTAGGGCGCGGCGCCCGGGGCCGCAACCGTCTCAGGCAAAGACGTTGCCGGCATTCGCCCGGCCCTTGGGATCGGGCCCGTAGCGGTTGGGGCCGGGCGTTCCGTCCAGGCAGAAGAAGATGAACAGCACCACCGCGTAACCGAACATCGCCAGCCCGGCGATGCCGTTGACCATCCCCGCCGTCTGGAGCAGCTGCTCCGGCGATTGCGCGCTCGCCGCCATCGCGCCCATCGCTGCGCCGGTGAGCAGGTTGAGGCCGACGCTCGCCAGCAGATAGATGCCGAACCACCAGCCGGAGCGGCCGCTATCGTGCAGGCGGCGGACCGTCACTGCGATCGAGGGCACCAGCAGGATCAGCCAGACCAAGCCCGCGATCAGCAGGAACGCGCCCAGGCCGAGGATCGCCGAAAGCCCGACGCCGTCATTGGCCGGCGCCATGTTCACCATGGCGGCGAAGCAGGCGACGAACAGGCCCGTGTAGAGAAGGATCTGGAAGAGAACGAACAGCCAATATTCCAGCCGCCGCGAGCGCCCGGAGAATTCGGCGTACCGCTTCAGCGGCAGGAACATGTAGCCCATCGAACGCGCCCCGCCGATCGATCAGACGAAGACGTTGCTCTGGTCGCCCTTCGGGTCCGGTCCGTACTGGTTCGGCCCGCGCGTGCCTTCCATGCACATGAAGACGAACACGACGAGGCCGCCCACGTAAGGAATGAAGTTGAGCAGCACCATCCAGCCGCTCTTGTCCTGATCGTGGAAGCGGCGGACCTGGACGGCGAGCATCGGCACCAGGATCGCCAGATAGAATATGCCGAGAAACGCGATCCCGCCGATGATGCCGGGCGACGGATCACCGCCGCCCGACTCCAGAGCTTCGGCCGAACCGGCCAAAGCGAAGATGACCGCGATCCCGCCGATGAAGACCAGGGTCACGAAGAGGACGAACATCCAATATTCCATGCGCCGCGAACGGCCTGAAAAATCGGCATACCGCTTCAGCGGCATGAGCATATATTCCATCGCTCGTCCCCCCTCGGGATCGGGCCGGCGCGGCGGCGCCCGGTCTTAGTTGAAGGCCTGCTGGACGTCGGCGCCCTTCGGATCCGGGCCGAAGCGGTTCGGGCCGCGCGTGCCTTCGGTGCAATAGAGCACCAGCAGCCAGATGCCGCCGATCAGCGGGACGAGCGCGATGAGCAGCCACCAGCCGCTCTTGTCCTGATCGTGCATGCGCCGCACCGCGACGGCGATACCCGGAATGATGAAGACGAGGCCGGCGATCATCGAAAGCATGCCGCCCTGGACGTTGAACCCCGCCGACGCGGTGCCGTCACCGAATTCCGAGGTGGAGGTGCTGTTGGCGAAGCCGAGCTGGATGTCGAGGAACACCGCCACGCAATAGACGATGATCGTGAACAGCACCCACATCCAGAATTCCTTGCGCCGCGAGCGCCCGGAAAAGTCGAAAAAGCGCTTCAGCGGCATGAACATGTAATTCATTGCGAATCCCCCTCCAGGAGCAGCCGGCTCACCCGGCCGACGGAGAGGGAGGTTCCGTCATTTCCGGCCCGTAATCAAGCGGGCCTGTGTCAGATCGAGGGGAAAG
>JADMIO011602881.1_pt1 | contig 35090 bp, 29 predicted proteins | sample 8958161 | NCBI WGS metagenome assembly JADMIO01 (sample SAMN16585339, study PRJNA669376) | soil metagenome | isolation source: Crop rotation soil | place: USA: Cullars Rotation, Alabama | collected 2011
GCCGCGACTTCAAGTCACGTGAATTCCAAGCTTCGGATCCCACTGTGCTGGAAAGCATCATCGGCGTCGCGGCGGCGCTCTTCGGGACGTGCGTGGTGGTGTTCGGCTCGCACGCCCTCTCGCGCCGGCACCAATCAGATTGAGTGGGCGCGTCCTTCATATTGATTGAGGTGGGGGCCCGGCCCGAACCCGGCGGGACGTAAGTCCCCAAACCCACTCGCTTCCCGTCGATGGCCCGGAAGCTGCTCTAACGAGAGTCCATGAGCCTCGGGATCGCGATTCTCTGGATCTGCATCGGCGCCGCCGCCGGTTGGTTCGGCACTCGGGTCATGGGCACGTTTGCCCGACTGAGCGCGCTGGCCAACATCATCATCGGGATCGTCAGCGCCGTTCTGGCCGGGTTCATTTCGCAGCGCCTGCTCGGGGCCAACCTCGGCTACGGCGGCGTCATCGTCGGCCTGGGCGGGGCGCTGGCGGGCAGCTCCCTGCTGATCTTTGGCTGGCAGGCGCTTTCGCGGCCCCGTGCGTGATGTGCGGAGGCCGATCAAAAAAGGAGAACGTCATGGAAACCGTGGAAGCGCACGTCGGAAAGATGGAAGCCGAGCTGAAGCAATGGGGTGAGAGGCTCGAGAACCTGTTGGCGATGGCGGACGTGGCGGGCACCGGGGCGAAGACGGACCGTCGTAGGCGTCTGGAAGATCTGCGTGAGAAGTATCTGATCGCGGAAACGAAGTTTGCCGAGCTCAAGGCGGCGGGCAGCGCCAAGTGGGACACCTACCGGGATGGCGTCCAAACCGCCTGGAGCGAGCTCGAGAACGCGTTCACGAAGCTGGCGAATTGAGCGGAGATGATCACGCTGCGCAGAGCCGCCGAGCGCCACCACGACCGCCGCCGCGAGCAGCAGGTCTGGCTCACGTTCGACGCCGAGGATCGAACCGACCCGCTGGCGGACGGATTCGGTACCCTCGAGGGTCTCGACGAGGACCGCCTGTCGCCGGGCGCGGAGCTCCCGCGCCGTACGCGACGCGATGCCGAGATCATCACCTACGTCCTCCGCGGCGGGCTCGCCTTCGACGGCTCCGCGGGGCGTTCGGGGGTGCTCCAGGCGGGCGAGTTCCAGCGGACGACCCCGGCACGCGAGGTCCGCCAGGGCGAGACGAACGCGTCGCGGACGGACTGGGCGCACGTGTTCCGGCTCTGGCTGCGCCCCTCCGAAGCCGAGCTCGAGCCGGGACGCGAACAGAAGCGCTTCAGCACGGCGGAGCGCCGGGGGGCGCTTTGCGTCGTCGCCTCGCCGGACGCGCGCCGTGGATCGCTGCGCCTTCACCAGGACGCCCTGCTGTATTCGGCGCTGCTCGGCCCGGGCAAGCACGTGGTGCACGCGCTGCCCGAAGGGCGAAGCGCATGGCTGCACCTGGTCGAGGGGGAGATCACCCTGGGCGACGTCATCCTCTTCAGCGGTGACGGGGCCGGCCTCACCGCCGAGCGTGCGGTGTCGCTCACGGCGCGCGAAGAGACGGAGATCTTGCTCGTCGATCTGGGCGCGGAGCGCCCGCGGTCTTACAGCACAGGAGGTGTTCCATGAATGACGCACGAGATTCCGTTCCCGACCCGAAGCGGTCCCGCCTGCGCGCCACCATCGCCGCCATCGAGCGCGAGCTCGCGCGGTTTCCCGCCGAGGTCACGAGCGACAACCGCGCGACGCCGGCGGACAGCCTGCGGGCGTCGGTCGCCGATCTGGTCGGGCAGCTCGCGCTCGGTCCCGAGCCCGAGTACCGGCAATGCCCCGCGTGCAAGCGGGTCGGCATGCGCGTGGCCACGGTGTGCGGACACTGCTGGACGAAGCTGGCGCCTCCCCCTGCGCCCGAGAGCCTCGCGGTGTAGCGTGCCCGCGCTCCGTCCGATCGCCGCCGACGCCGACGCCGCGCGCGGCAAGGTCACCTTCGCGCGCGACACGGGATTCCACGGTGAGGTCAAGCGTCGGGTGCTCGCGTACTTCGCGCGCACCGGGCTGTCGGAGCGGGACAGCCCGCGCATGTATCTCAAGACGGCCGTGCTGCTGCTCTGGTTCGGCGTCTCGTACGGGCTGCTCGTGTTTGCGGCGACGACCTTCTGGCAGGGGGCGCTGCTGTCGTCGTCGCTCGCGCTGGCCATGGCGGGCATCGGCTTCGGCATCCAGCACGACGCCAACCACGGCGCCTACTCGAGCCGCGCCGCCGTCAACCGGGTGATGGGGTTGACCCTCGACCTGCTGGGGGCGAGCTCGTACCTCTGGCGCTTCAAGCACAACATCTCGCATCACACCTACACGAACCTCGCGGGGGCCGACGACGACATCAACTTCATGCCGTTCGCGCGGCTGTCGCCGGCGCAGCCGCGCTATCGCCTGCACCGCCTGCAGCAGTTCTATCTTTGGGTGCTCTACTGGTTCCTGTTCCCCAAGTGGAACTTCGTCGACGACTTCAAGACCTTGATGCACGCACGAATCTCCGGCCAGGGCTTCCCGAGACCGCGCGGCGCGTCTGCCGTCGAGCTCGTCGGCGGCAAGGCGGTGTTCGTCGCCTGGGCGTTCGTGGTCCCGCTGCTGTTTCACCCGTGGTGGGTGGTGCTGCTGTTCTACGGGGCGACCTCGCTCCTGCTCGGCACCACGCTGGCCGTCGTGTTCATGCTCGCGCACTGCGTGGAAGAGGCGGATTTCCCCGTGGCGCCGTCCGGGGCGTTTCGGCTGTCACGCCCGTGGGCTGTGCACCAGGTCGAGACCACCGTCGACTTCGCGGGCAGCAACCGGTTGCTGACCTGGTACTTCGGTGGGCTCAACTTCCAGATCGAGCATCACCTGTTTCCCCGCATCTGCCACGTCCACTACCCCCTCATCGCTGAGATCGTGCAGGCCACCTGCGCCGAGTTCGGCGTCCGCTACGCCGCCCACGAAACGTTCCTCGGCGCCCTGGCCTCTCACTGGCGCTGGCTCCGCCGCATGGGAAACAGGCCGCAGGGGCAGCCTCGGTCTGAGCGCACCGCGCTCAGTCAGTCGATATGCCGTCGCCGGCGCGCGCGCTCGCGGTTGTCACCGCCGTCGGGGTCGTCCTGATGCAGGTGCGGATGCCGTTCGCGACCGGATGTCCAGGGCGGCGGATCGCTGGCCCGGAACGAGCCCCAACCGGCCTCGTCGACGCGCTCGTCATCCGTGAACAGCGGATGGCTGCCTGGCGGTGTGCGCTGCCCGTTGCTGGAAGGATCCATCATCGTCAAGCGTGGACCGCGAAGGCGCGAACGGCGAGGTGGAAGGTTCGATCAAATCGGTCGCAAAAACCGACCCATTGTCGTTGGAGGCGGGGCCCGTGATCTCGACGAAGCCTCCCTCGTCGACGCCCCAGTCGCGGTTCCAGCGGTTGATCAGCGCCCGGCGGGCGCGGTCCTGGAGGCTCGGGGGGAAGCTCGGCAGCACCAGGTCGAGCATGCGCTGGAGGAGCGCCGAATAGTCGCAGACTTCGCCAGGAGCGGCAGAGTAGGTCTTGCCGTGCCGGTTGAGCAGGACGGCGCCCTCGGTGGACGTCCCCATGAGGTGATAGGCCCTCAGCTCGTCCGGGCTCTGCTCGCTGCAGCCGACCACGAGCGCCGCTGAAGGCGTCATTTGCCGCGCGCGCCTTCAGCCGGCGCCTCGACGGGAGAGCGAGCAGGCGATCCCGCTTCCGGGCCGACCTCCCCGTCGGCGACCGCTGCCGCCGGCGGATCCCCGGCCGCGTTCTTCACGCGCCGCGGTCCGTAGTAGTTCAGATCCCGAAGTCCCTGCTTCGTCTTTCGACCCTTATCAATCATCGCCGGTACGCTTTTCACAACATCTATATAGGGCCCGGCGGGGACGTTGGTAATTAGGAAGTTCGAGGCATTCACGTCGAAAAAACCGATATCCCGGGCTCGAACTTCCTCATCGTCGCGCGATCGCCGCTCGGCCAGGCTTGCTGAGATGAAGACCGATCTGTCCGGCCCTCCGACCCCTGGTCCTGCCTGGCTGTCGCCGCAGCGGCGTCTGTTCCTGGCGCTGGCGCTGGTGTTCGTGGGGACCTGGGTGTGGCGGACGTTCTTCAACGAGGCGGCGCCGGCACCGATCGCCTACTCGCAATTCTACGCGTTGCTCACCGAGGGGAAGGTCCAGTCCGTGGTCATGAGCGGCGAATCCCTCGACGCCACGTTGAAGAGTCCCGAGACGGTGTCCGGCCGCGCCCTGCAGAGGATGCACACGACCGCCGCCCCCAACGATCCGGCGCTGCTGCCGCTGCTGCGTCAAAAAGGCGTGCAGATCGACGTGAACAGCCAGCAGCAATCCTTCCCCGTGCAGATCCTGATCGCGTTGCTGCCGTGGGCGCTCATCATCGGGTTCTGGCTGTGGATGTCTCGCCGGGCGAAGACCATGCTCGGCTCGAGCAATCCATTCGGTGGGATGCTCAAGAATCAGAGCCGCAAGTTCGACAAGGCGACGTCGGTCAACGTCACCTTCCAGGACATCGCGGGCCTCAAGGCCGCCAAGCGCGATCTGCAGGAGGTGGTGGAGTTTCTCAAGCAGCCGGAGCGCTTCCAGCGCCTGGGCGGGAAGGTGCCGCGCGGCGTTCTCCTCATCGGGCCGCCGGGCACCGGCAAGACGCTGCTGGCACGGGCGGTCGCGGGCGAATCGGGGGTGGCCTTCTATTCCATCAGCGCATCGGAGTTCATCGAGATGTTCGTGGGGCTCGGCGCAGCGCGGGTCCGCGATCTTTTTCGCGACGCGAAGAAGAGCGCGCCCGCCATCGTGTTCATCGACGAGATCGACGCGGTCGGGCGCGCGCGGGGCGCCGGCCTCGGCGTGGGCAACGACGAGCGCGAGCAGACGCTGAACCAGCTGTTGTCGGAGATGGACGGCTTCGAGCGCAGCGACCTCGTGGTCGTCATCGCGGCCACCAATCGTCCCGACGTGCTCGATCCGGCGCTGCTGCGGCCGGGCCGCTTCGACCGCCGTGTTCTCGTCGATCGACCGGAGCTGGCCGCCCGCCAGGCGATCCTCGACGTGCATGCGAAGGGGAAACCGATGGCGCTCGATGTGAACCTCCAGGGGGTCGCCCAGAACACGCCCGGCTTCTCGGGAGCCGACCTCGCCAACCTCGTCAACGAGGCCGCGCTGTCGGCCACGCGCGAAGGGCGGGAGAGCATCACGGCCGCGGACTTCACGGAGGCGTTCGACAAGATCGTGCTCGGAGATCCGCGCGAAGCGAAGCTGGACGTCGAGGAGAAGCGGCGAATCGCCATTCATGAGGCCGGCCACGCGGTGGTCGCCGCGTTCTCTCCCGAGGCCGAGCCGCCGCACCGGGTGAGCATCATTCCGCGCGGCATGGCGCTGGGGGTGACGCAACAGAGCCCGGGCGCCGACCGGCACCTCATGGTGGAGGCCGAGCTGGAATCGCGCCTGCGGGTGCTCATGGGCGGCCAGGCCGCCGAGCGGCTCGTGCTGGCGACAATCTCGACGGGCGCCGAGAGCGATCTCAAGGAGGCGACGCGGCTGGCATCGCGGATGGTCGCCCACTTCGGCATGAGCGAGCGGCTCGGGCCGGTGTACTACGATCACGACGCGGAACATCCGTTCCTCGGAATGCGCGTCGCCACCGAAGGCGGGACGAGCGCCGCGACCACGAACGCGATCGAGGAAGAGGCGCGGCGCATCCTCCGCCGCGCGCTCGATGAAGCCGGCGAGCTCCTCAAGCGGGAGCGGCCGGCGCTGGATCGCCTGTATCGCGCGTTGCTCGAGCGCGAATCGCTCGAACGCGACGAGCTGGTCGCGCTCCTCGGCGCGAGCCCGACCGCCGAAGGCGAAGCCGATCCCGACACCAGGCTCTTTCCGACCAAGGGCGCCGCCGCGGCCTCCTCGCGGTCAGCCGCCGCTCCGCATCGCGATTAGACAGTGGGCGGGCCCGGACGATCGGGGGGCAGATTACGACGATCGCGCGAGGCTCTCGCCGGCACGCACTCAGGGTTATCCCTTGGTCAGGCCGCCAGACGCCAACTCGGCCTTGCCCGTCATCCGAGCGGCCCGCCGAGGCGGCGTTTTCGTCGCTCGCCCGCCGGCCATATCATGGCTCCGCGCGACGATCGATGCTCCTAGTCTCTGGAGGATACGGACGGTTTCTCGCTGTTCCGGGAACAGGGCGGCACCGTTTGCGAGCATTTCCAAATGAAGGTGCAAGGCAAGCACGTCATTTACGAGCGCGTGCACCTGTACGCGCAATGACGACTCGGCTGGGGTGCGAAGCCGGTGAACCTCGGGCGCACGACGAGGCTCGATCGCTTTCGCGGATTCAACCGTCGTTCGTCGCGCGATCGCCGCCATACGCACGTAAACTAACACGCGGTTGGGACCTTCACCGAGCGAAGTCGGATGAACCGCGGCGCGAAGTCGACCGCAACGGCTCGAATCCGCCTGCGTGCCGCGCTGGCGGCGGCGACCGAGACGATCGACCGGCTCACCGCGGAGAACGATCAGCTCAAGTCCACGCAGCTGATTCTCGAGGAGGGCCTGGGCCGTTGCGCTGATCGCTACGACTTCGCGCCCATCGGCCTTCTGACCCTCGACGCGGCCGGGATCATCCGCGAGGTGAACTTGAAGGCGGCGTCCATGCTGGCCATCGACGCACGCCACGCGATCGGTCTGACCTTCGCTTCCTTCGTCGGCGTCGGCGATCGCCGTGCGTTCCGCCGCCACCTCGCCGAGTGCAACAGCGAGAACCTCACGATCATGACCGAGATGGAGCTCGTGCCGCGAAGCGGCCCCGTCTGCAACATCGACCTCGTCACCCGGCGCGCGGGCAGCGGGAGCGAGCATCGAGCGGTCCTGGTCGACGTGACCGAGCGCGTCCGGCTGGCCGCGGCCGAACGGTCCGTGAGGACGTCGATCGACGCCAGAGACACGTTCATCGCGACCCTGAGCCACGAGCTTCGCACGCCGCTGGCCCCGGTGCTGGCCGCCGTCTCGTCGTTGCGCGGCGGTCAGTTGTCCGGACGCGACACCGGCCGCCTGCACGAGATCATCGAGCGAAACGTGAAGTTGCAGGCGCGCCTGGTCGACGATCTTCTCGACGCGGCGCGGATCTTGCGCGGCAAGATGCAGATCGAGCGCGAGGCAACCTCCTTGCATCTGCTCGTTCGCGGGGTCGTCGAGATGTTCACCGCCGAGATGAAGGCGAAGCGCCTTCGTCTCGTGATCGATCTCGATGCTTCCAAGCAGACCGTCGACGGCGATCCGATTCGACTTCGCCAGCTGTTCTGGAACTTGATCGGCAACGCTCTGAAGTTCACGCCCGACGGAGGGCAGGTGGCGGTTCGCTCGTGGAACTCGAACGAGCGCATCGCCGTCGAGGTCGAGAACAGCGGGGTCGGGCTGACCGTTGCGGCGATCGCCCGCATCTTCGAACCGTTCGAGCAATCGGGGGGGCCATCCGGAGAGAGTCAACGGCAGGGCCTCGGCCTCGGCTTGGCGATCGCGCGCGGCATCGCGGAGCTGCACGACGGCCGGATCACCGCCAGCAGCGCCGGTCGGGATCGCGGCGCGCGCTTCGTCGTCGATCTGCCCACCGGCGGCGACTCCGCCGCCGATCGAGAGAATCCGTCGCGCGCCGCCTTCACCGGCGACGCCGCGAAGGTGTCGGCGGTCAGGATCCTTCTCGTCGAGGACCATCGAGACACGGCCGCGGCGCTCTCGATCCTTCTCAGAGCGCGGGGCTACACCATCGAAACGGTGGCGACGGCGAAACAGGCCCTCGAAGCAAACCTCGCGGGCCTGGCGCTCGTCATCAGCGACATCGGGCTGCCGGACGGCGACGGGTTGTCGCTCTTCCGCAAGCTCCGCCAAAAACATCGCATCGAGGCCATCGCCCTGAGCGGCTACGGGACGGAGCGCGACGTCCGGGCCAGCCTGGACGCCGGCTTCGCCGCTCATCTGACGAAGCCGATCGTCATCGAGACCCTCGTCGCGGCGATCGAGAAGGTCCTCTCGACCGGCGCCGTCCATACAGCCGCCTCCTGAACCGCGACGGGCTCGACCGGCGCGCTCGACGCCGCGGCGCCGTTTGTCTTGTGGATACCCTTGGCTGCACGTGGCAGATTGCCTGTGGCTGTTGTGGCGGTGGAGGCCCCACGATCGTCGGACGTGAGGGTGGCCCATGCGTAGAACGGTAAAGAAGCGCCCCTTGGGCGCGCGCGCGCGAGCGGTCGCGCCGCGCGCGCGTGTGGTCCCGTCTGTCCGTGAGCGCGATGGGCCCAGCGCGGCGGCTTCTTCCTCGCACGCGCCGCCGTTCCTGGTGGCCGCGGTCGGCGCGTCGGCAGGCGGCCTGGAGGCGTTCTCGTCCTTGTTGCGCGTGGTCCCCGCCGAGACGCCGCTGGCCTTCGTGCTCGTCCAGCACCTCGCCCGCGATCAGCGCAGCATCCTGCCCGAGCTGCTGGGCAACGTCACGGCGATGACCGTGGTCGCCGCGCGGGACGAGCTCGCCATCGAACCCCGTCACGTGTACGTCATCCCGCCCGACGCGCGCATGACCGTGTCCGACGGTCATCTGCGGGTGCGGCCCGCCGCGGCGCAGCGCGAGGCGGAGGGCCTGGTGGATGTGCTGTTTCGTTCGGTGGCGTCCGAGTACCAGGACCGCGCCGTCGGCGTGGTGCTTTCGGGCAGCGCCCACGACGGTTCGGCCGGCCTCAGGGAGATCAAGGCGGTCGGCGGCCTCACCCTGGTCCAGCAGCCCGAACAGGCCGCGGTCGACGGCATGCCGCGCGCGGCGATCGCCACCGGGGCTGTCGATGCCGTGCTCTCGGTCGAGGAGATCGGTGAACACCTGACACGCCTCGCGAAGCACGCCTTCTTCTCGAGGACGAACCACAGCGTCGCGGAGGAGGCGCCCGCCGACGTGTCGCACCTGCTCCAGATCTTCCAGCTCCTGCGCCGCGCAAACGGCATCGACTTCAACAGCTACAAGCTTCCGACCCTGACGCGGCGAATCGAAAGGCGGATCGCCTTTCATCGCCTGGGAAGCCTGGACGCATACGTCGACATGTTGAGGCGCACGCCCGCCGAGCTGCAGCGGCTGCAGGAGGAGCTGCTGATCCACGTCACCTCGTTCTTTCGCGAGCCGGCCGCGTTCGCCGCGCTCGAGGAGACGGTCTTGCGTCGGTTGCTGACCCGTCCCGCCGAGGGGGCCGCCTTCCGTTTTTGGGTCCCCGGGTGCTCGACCGGGGAGGAGGTCTATTCGCTGGCGATCGTCGCGCTCGAGCTGCTCGACGAGCGCGCCGCTGCGGTCTCGCTGCAGATCTTCGGAACCGATGTCAGCGAGCAGGCGGTCGAGCAGGCGCGGGCCGGCATCTATCCGGTCGGCATCGCCGCCGAGGTGTCGCCCCAGCGCCTGCGCCGTTTCTTCACCAAATCCGAGGGAGGCTATCGCATCAGCAAGGAGGTGCGCGATCGCTGCGTCTTCGCGCGTCAGGACGTCACCCGCGATCCGCCGTTCTCGAGGCTCGATCTCATCGTCTGCCGCAATCTGCTCATCTATCTGAACCAGGCGACCCAGCGGAAGGTCCTGGGGATCTTCCACTACGCCCTTCGGCCGAACGGCGTGCTCATGCTGGGAGGAGCCGAATCGATCGGCTCGCGCGCAGACCTGTTCGCGACCTTCGCGAAGAAGTTCCAGCTTTATCGAAAGAAGGGCGACGGCCATCGTCCCGAGCTGGAATCGACGCCCCCGGCGCTCGCGCCCACGGTGGCCGCACCGGCCAAGAGGAGCGCGCTTTCGCGTCCCTCCGATCGTTCGCCCTGGGACGTTCAGACGGACGCCAACCGCGTCCTCCTCGATCGCTATGCGCCTCCGGCGGTGATCGTCGACGAGGATCTGCGCATCGTTCAATCTCGCGGCGGCACGAGCCCCTTCCTGGAGCTTCCGGCCGGAGAGGTGACTGTCGACGTCCTCAAGATGGTCCGGCCGGAGCTCGGATACGCCTTGCGCTTGCTGCTCCACGAGGCCCGCGCCCGGCGACGCCCGGCGAGCAAGCAAGGCCTGCGCTTCAAGGTAGATGGCCGGGCGCGCGTGGTCGACCTGCAGGTGGTTCCGCTCGGGGGCGCGGAGGCACGCCAGCTCCTGGTCCTGTTCGAGGAGCGCGGCGGCGCGCGGGCGGCGGCGGCGCGCAAACCGGTCGGCAAGCGGGACAAGCGCGGCGCCGCGTCGGTCTCCGCGATCGAGCACGAGCTGGCGGAGACGCGCCGGCAGCTGCAGGCGATCATCGACGACAAGGGCGCCGCCAACGAGGAGCTTCAGTCCGCGAACGAAGAGGTCCTCTCGAGCAACGAGGAGCTGCAGTCGACCAACGAGGAGCTCGACACCGCCAAGGAGGAGCTGCAGTCGACCAACGAAGAGCTGACCACCTTGAACGACGAGCTGCGCGGCCGGAACGAAGAACTCGCGGTCGTCAATAGCGACCTCTCGAACCTGCTGGCGAGCGTGCAGATCCCGATCGTGATGGTGACGCGCGACCTGCGCATCCGGCGGATCACCCCGGCGGCGGAGAAGGTCCTCAACGTCATCCCGTCCGACATCGGGCGGCCGATCGGGCACCTCAAGCTGAACTTCGTGCTGCCCGATCTGGAACCGCTGATCACGGAGACCATTGACACCATCAGCATTCGAGAGCGCGAGGTCGAAGGGCTCGACGGCAAGCTGTTCGCGCTGCAGATCCGCCCCTACCAGACCATCGACAACCGCATCGATGGCGCGCTGCTCATCTTGTTCGACGTCTCGAGCGTCGAGGAGCAGGCGGCGGCGCTCGAAATGGCGCGGAGCACCGGCGAGGCGTTGATGTCGACCATCCGGGATCCGATCCTGTTGCTCGACAGCGACTTCAGGGTGCGGCGGGCGAATCGCGCCTTCGCGGAGACCTTTCGCCTCAAGTCGGAGGAGGTCGAGGGGAAGTTCATCTACGAGGTCGGCGACAAGGACTGGGACTTGCCCGAGTTGCGGCGCCTGCTGGAAGACGTGCTCCCACAGCGGAAGAACTTCGAAGGGTTCGAGGTGAATCACGCGTTTGCGCGGGTGGGGCAAAAGCGGCTACTCGTCGACGCGCGGCGGATCGAGTCGGGACGGCGCCGCGAGGGCGTGATCGTCCTGGTCATCCGCGAGATGGCGAACCATGAGCCGTAAGCGACCCGCCGGGGAGATCGAGCGCCTGCGTCTCGAGAACGAGGAGCTGCTCGAATCGCGGCGCCTCGCCGACGAGGCGCGCGATCGGTACCTGGACCTCTATGACCATTTGCCCTTGGCGCACCTCACGCTGGACGGTGTGGGCACCATCCGGGAGCTGAACGAGGACGCGCTGGAGTTGCTCGGCGGCGGAGAGGGCGACGGACGCCCTCGCCTCGCGGGGACGCGCCTCAAACGCTTGCTGCGCGAGGAAGACCATCCCGTGCTGGCAGCGCATCTGCGAGAAGGTCCGGTGCGGCGTGACACGTTCTCTTGCGAGGTGCGCCTGCGAGATGCGACGCCGCTGCGGTTGTGGAGCCGGCGGATCCGGCCGGGGCTGCGCCTCTATCCGACGGTCATGCTCGACCTGCGCGAGCGAGAACAGCAGGCGATCGAGACGCGGCGTCTGCTCGAGGCGGAGAGAGCCGCCCAGGTCGCCAGCCATGCGAAGGACCAGTTCATCGCGAGCCTCAGCCACGAGCTGCGGACCCCGCTCACCCCGGTCCTGGCCGCGGTGACCGCCCTGCACGGGCGTCCCGACGTCCCCGACCATCTCCGGGCCACGTTCGAGATGATCCGCCGCAACATCCTGACCGAGGCGCGTCTCATCGACGATCTGCTGGACGTCACCCGCATCACCCAGGGAAAGATGCGCGTCGAACGACAACCGATCGACGTTCACGAGACGATCCGCGAGGCGGCCGAGACGCTCGACAGCGAGGTGCGGGCGAAGCACCTCTCGCTCGGCCTGTTGCTGGACGCGGTGGAACACGGAGCGGCGGCCGATCCCGTCCGGATGAAGCAGGTCTTCTGGAACCTGTTGCGCAACGCCATCAGATTCACGCCCGACGGCGGCCGGATCGAGGTCCGGTCGTGGAATGATTCCTCGAACGGAAAGCGGTCGCTTCGGGTGGAGGTGAGCGACAACGGGCGCGGCTTCGACATCGCGCTCGCCTCCAGATTGTTCGAGCCGTTCGAACAGGCCGAAGCACTGGAGCGGAGCGGCGGGTTGGGCCTCGGCCTCGCCATCTGCAGGGGCGTGATGGAATTGCACGGCGGAAGCGTGGTCGCCAACAGCCGGGGGCCGGGTCAGGGCGCGCGATTCGTGGTCGAGCTCGAGAGCTCGAGCGAGTTGCCGGCCCGCGCGGAGCCGCCGGCGCCGTCACTCCCCCTGATCGAAGCGAAACCGCGGATCCTTCTCGTCGAGGACGACGCCGACACAGGAGATCTGATCGGGGAGCTCCTTCACGATGCAGGCTACGCGGTCAGCACCGTCCGCTCCGCGAAGGCTGCCCTGGCTTCGAATCTCGACGACGTCGACCTGGTGATCAGCGATATCGGGCTGCCCGGCCTGTCTGGCCTCGATCTGATGCGAAGGATTCGACGGGAGCACCCGCTCAGAGGCGTCGCGCTGAGCGGATACGGAACGGAAGCGGACATTCACGCCAGTGAGGAGGCGGGGTTCAGCGCTCACCTCACGAAGCCGGTCGCGTTCGACGTTTTGCTGGCCACGATCCGACAGGTCAGCGCGTAAGACGAGGCCGCGCGACACGGTTCGGCTCACGAGGTCGACTTGCGCGCGCCCGCCAACTCCACGACGGCGTCGGATAGACGCTGAATGTCGATCGGCTTGGTCACGTGCAGCTGGAACCCTGGCGCGAGGGATCGCTGGCGATCGTCTTCGGTCGCGAGCGCGGTCAGGGTGACCCGACGGACACAGAGAGCGGCCCCGCCAACCCGGATCGCCCCGTCGACCGCACCCGCCAGTCATTCCTGCCTGAAAACGTAAGAGCGTGTCAGTCGTTCGACTATGCGAAAGTTTCATCCGGGTCGTTTGGAAAAACCGCCAGGTCTGGTCATCGACTCGGCGCCATGGATCTGCGCGCGATCGTCGAGGATACGAGAGCGCCCGTCGCGAAACCGGTCGATATCGACCAGCTCATGAGCCTGGTGGGGGGCACCACTTTCCGGCATGAGAGATGCGCCGTGAGGAATTAGGCTGTCGCCATGGCAGACGACCGTTCCGCTCGGCGCTTCTTCGTCCTCCTGCTCGGCCTGACGACCCTGGCGCTGGCGCTGGTCGTCCGCCCGCTGGCCAGCGCGCTGTTCATGGCGGCTGTTCTCGCCGGGATGTTGGCGCGCTTGCACGCCAGGCTGGCGGCGCGCCTGCGCGGCCGATCCCGACTGGCGGCGGGCATTCTCGTATTCGCGCTGGTCGTCGTGCTCTTGGGTCCGTTCGTCGCCCTCGCCGCCTTTCTCCTCAAAGAGGGTAACGAGGCACTGAAATTCGTGGCCACCGCCGTGCGCGGCGACAGCTTCGCCCACCTCGTGGCCAAGCTCCCCGATTCGCTCGAGAAGATCGTCCGCGAGGCCCTCGCGCGCCTGCTGGACGTCGACCGGATGGTTGAAGGACAGCTGGGCGCGCAGGGGGGCAAGGCGGCGGCCGCCGCGTGGGGTGCCCTATCGGCGACAGGCTCGGTGATATTCGCGGCCGCCATGATGCTCATCGCTCTCTTCTTCTTCCTCGTGCAGGGCGGCGAGCTCGTGTCTTGGCTGGACGACACGTCGCCCCTGCGGCCCGGCCAGACGCGCGAGCTGCTGGCGGAGTTCAAGAAGGTCTCGTTCTCCGTCATCGCGTCGTCGATCATCACCTCGGGCGTGCAGGCGGCGGCAGCGTTGATCGGTTTCTTCATCAGCCGGGTGCCGCATCCAATCTTCTTCGCGGCCGTCACCTTCTTCGTCGCGTTCGTCCCCGCCCTCGGCGCCGCCAGCGTCTGCCTGTTCGCCGCGGGGATCCTGTACGTCACGGGCCACCCTTACTGGAGCCTGTTCCTGGCGCTGTGGGGCGTCGTCGTGGTCGGCCTGGTGGACAACGTCATCAAGCCGCTCCTCATCAAGGCAGGCATGGAGATGCGCAGCGCGGTCGTTTTCTTCTCGCTGATCGGCGGCCTGGCGGCCTTTGGCGCCATCGGCCTGATCGTCGGCCCGCTGGTGGTCGCCCTGTTCCTGGCGCTCTTGCGCATCTACCGCCGTGACTTCAAGTTGCAGCCCGACGCGCGAGCGTGAACACAAAGGCCGTCGTGAACAGGACAAAGGAGGATTCGATGCCGCACCAGGTGAACGTCGTCTCGGCTGCTCGATCGAATGAGGATTTTCGGCGGGTGCTCTTCACCGGTGAGCGCAGCCAGCTCGTGGTGATGACCATTCCGCCCGGAGGCGAGGTCGGCGACGAGCGCCACGATCATGTGGAGCAGACGCTCTTCTGTCTGAGCGGAAACGGAACGGCGATCCTCAATGGCGCGCGATCGCCGTTCGCGCCGGGCGACGCGGTGGTCGTCACGCCCGGCACGCGGCATAACTTCCTCAACACGGGCACCGAGCCGCTGCGGATCTACACGATCTACGCGCCCGCGAACCACATCGACGGGCGGGTCCACCGCACCAAGGCCGACGCCGACGCCGACCACGCGGACGAGGAGTTCGGGCACAGCGTAGCCGGGTGAGCATCTGCACATCCATTGTTGGCACGGCCGACGCTGCTCTGTTGACGAGGCGACGGTTTTCCGTGTTCGTGCCGATCATCAAAAGTAAATGGCCCTCGCCCTGTGGGCGTTTAGCGCGCGACCGCGATCATGGCCTACCTGAGACGAGAAACGCTACGAGCCAGCCTCCACAGCGGGTTCGCCACGAACGTTGTCGAACGGGCGTGGGCGAACGAGATCGAGCAGCGATCAGCGGAGATCGATTCAGGCAAGGCTGTACTCCGCGAGTGGGACGAAGTCAGGGACGAGATCCTCGCCGAGCCCCGTGGCGGGACTGCCAAACCCCATCGCACACATCGCCGGCGACTCCGCCCGTAGATCAGCTGCCTTCGGAATCAGTGCTCAGGGCGTTGGCTGCCCAGGACGGCGCTCCTCGCTCGAGCGTGATCTTTCCTCGCGTCACGCGCGCGACGAGTCGAGGGTGCTTCCACGGCTCGGACGAGTCGAGGATGCGGCAGCGATCAAAGACCCGGACGGCCTCGGCAAGGTTGGCGAGGGCCGCGATGTGGACAGCTCGGATCTCGCCTTCAGACGCGGCATGTCCACCGGCCTGAGCGCGCTGGAGAACCCGCTCCACGTTGATATCTGGCGAGTTCGTGCACAGAAAGGTCAGCGCCGTTCGAAAGCCCTGGCCTCGGGCACGTTCCGCCTGACGCACCGATACCAGCGTTCGCATGGTGGTCTCCACCGCAAAGCTGCGCTGGCGCTCGATGTGGTCGGCGACGAAACGCTGGCACTCCTGCGAGACGGCCTTCCGAACCGCAGGAGGGATTGCGCGATAGCTCCCGACGATCTGCGCGCAGCGGTCGTCGATGCTGAACGCGTCCACGCCCAGCGCGCCGATCGGGAAGAAAGTGCTCTTGCCGCTTCCTGGGTCCCGCCACCACGATCATGACCGGGCGAGCGGGTTTCGACGCCACCGTGCTTCAGCCGGTTTCTACGCTGGTCTGCGACGCCGGGAGCATGTCCGGAGGCAGCTCTCGGGAAACAAGGTGTCCGTCGCGATCGATTACGCCCATCTGTTCGAGCCGTGCGCGCGCCTGCTGGATTCGTCGTTCAGCCATGGCATCCATGCGGGCGTCCCAGGTCGCGGCGTCCGCGTCATCGTCGAGGTCGAGGTCGTCGACGCGAGCTTCAGGAATCGGGGACTCATCGATGGTGGCTGGCATAGCGCCTTCATTCTAGCACCGGCCGTTCCGCCTGATGACCCTAGGGCTCTCCGACGTGAGATACTGTTAGCAGCTCTCTCACGAAATATCGGCGTCGGATTGGGGGATCCGGTGACGACCCGCGGAGGTGACCAGCGATGGTGGCCCATCTGACGAAGCCCTCAGGTGACCGGAGCTTGCTCGAACGGGCGTACCACTCTTGGCGCTCCGTGAACGCAGCGCTCGCGAACGGATCCTTCCAGCCCAAGCGATCCCAGTAGTCGACGTGGAAGGTCAGCGGGATGACCTTGTCGTGCCCTAACCCTGGTGGCCGGAAGCTGACGCCCAAAGGCGTCAGCCGGCGGACATGAGCTGCAACCCTGAGAGGTGTAGAGCTCGACAAGCACGGCACGCCTCCAAGGTGTTGCTGCGCCATGCGCCGTTGACGAGCATCCGGCCGCCGCGGCGGCCAACAAGAACAGCGGTCGTATCCCCATGGGCACTGTTCCTACGTCGCACTCCGGATGCGGTTACGGGAGGTGCGGGAAACCGTCCTAGCCGTCGAGCTCGAGGCCCAGCAGCAGGCGCCCCGTGAGGCGGGTCTGCTGCTTCTCGGGGAGGGGGTGGAACCGCGACGCCTGGATGTCCCGGAACAGCCGTTCGAGCTTTGCCGCGCGGAAGAAGCTGGCGCCTCCCGCGACCTCCATTGCCTTGTCGAGCGTGCGGAGCACGGCATCGCCGATGATCGTCCGGCGCACCAGCATCGCGCTGGTCGTCTCGGGGCTGGGCTTCGCGGTCGTCACCATCGCGACGGCGCTGGCGAGCGCGACCTGGGCCGTGACGAGTTGATTTTCCATTTCGCCCACCAGGTAAGTCAGCCCCGGATCCTCCTTCTTCTTCCGCGCGATGTCGATGGCCAGGTCTCGCGCGGCCTCCGCGACCCCCACGTACGCGCCGAAGACGATCGGCAGCGCGTTCAGAGTCACCGCGTGCACCGAAGCGTGCCATTTGCCCGGAGGACGCCGGACGCCGCCCATCGCAGCGTCCGGGATGAAGACGCCGTCGAGCATGACGTCGTTCGAACCGGTCCCACGCATGCCGAGCGTCCGCCAGTTGTCCAGCGGCTTCACGCCCGGACTGTTGAGCGGCACGGGGAAATGGATCACCGTCGGCCCGTCCTTCGGGTCGTCGTAGATCCCCATGGTGAGGAAGATCTGCGCCGCCGGCCCGCCACTGCCGAAGATCTTGCGGCCTGTCATCTTGAAGCCGCCTTCGACTTTCTCGAGCTTGCCTGAACCCGCCAGCCAGTCGGAGCCGCCCGAGGTCATCACCACGAGATTTTCGGCCGCGATTCTTTTCAGCAATCCCTCGGGAGCTTTGTTTCCTGCCCGCCAGCCGTAAGTCATCGTGGCGACCGGGTGGGTATGCATCGAAAACGCGAGGGCGGTGGAGCTGCAGTGGTGGGCGATCTCGCGAACGATGTCGACCATCGTCGCGTAGGACGCGCCGCCGCCGCCCAGCTCCGCGGGAATGCCCGCGCTGAACAGCTTGCGCGCCTTCAACGCCTCATAGCTGGCAGCCACGAACGAATCGTCGGCGTCGTGTGCAGCCGCCCGTTCTGCGAAGGTCGGCCCCAGCTCACGGATGATCCCCAACCAGTCGGTCTCTGCGCTCATCGCGTCCCCCTTTGTTCCGGCATGATCCGCCGTCCGGGGGTTATACGCGCGTCGCGGAGCCCGGTTACGGTCCGGGCGAGAGCCTTCGGTGGACGGATGGCGGATCTGTTCACCACGCCCGTCGGGCCGTGAGCTTCGTTCACGGCCGGACGTCCCACTCCTGCCGGCCGAGGCCCGTGGTCCACCCGGTCACGCGATCGCCCGGCGACAGAAACCCGAAGGCATGGCGGTGGTCCTCGAGGTGACGCCGATAGTCCTCGGACGGCCAGCGAAGATGGCGAACGCTGCGCAGGACGAGCCGGACCTGATCCGCGCGGCTCGGCGCGCGAATTGCCGTACCGCCCGGCGTGCCGGTCAATAGAAGGCTGCCCGCCGGCAGGACGCGCCGCCCGAGGAGTGCGACCGAGTCATTGCGGCCCGCTGCGACGGAAGCGTAGGCCCCGCTCGGCACCGCGGGTTTCGGAAAAACGAAGGGCCGCCCGCCTCCCGTCTCGGCGCGGTGGCTGCGGAACGTCAGGCCGAAGCCCACGACCAGGCGCTCACCGCGCTGGATCTGCGCCGCGTCGATGTCGATCGGCGACAGCAAACGTGTCGGCAGCTCCTCCGGCGCCAGCGTCACTTCATTACGATCGGCGCCCGCGGCGCTCTGACTCTCGAGCGCGCGCTCGGCCAGTTGCAGACCGCTGGCGCGGAAGAAGTCGAGCAGGCCAGGACCGACGCCGTGGCGCGCGGTCAGGTCGACCACGCGGCGGGGCAACCCCTGGGACGATTCCCGAACGACTCCGATCCGCGGCGAGCCGTCGCTTGCGAGAAAGCGGACGATCCGTGGGACGGCGTGCGCCCCGTCCTCCGCGAGCAGGTCGTCGGGACCGATCGGCTGCCGCGGATCGTGGATCGCGAGTCGCGCCGTCAGCTTCGGCCAGATCGCCATCTGACCCGCTCACGCCGCCTGGTAGTCGCGGACGCGACGCGAGAAGTGCTCGGCGAAGGTCCTGTCCGCGGTGAGACGCAGGATCTTGAACTGTCCGTCGCGCGCGCCGGCCTTCAGCGCGTCCCGCTGATAGGCGTCGAACTGTCCCGGCTCCAGAACGCGAAGCACGGGCGGCGCGAGCCGTCCTGACTTCCGCTTGCTCGCGTACTCGATGTTGTGTCGGCAGAGCGCCCCGTCGATCCAGGAGCCGCCACCGGTTCGCGGATCGACGCGCAAGCTCCAGGTCAGCTTGCCGAAGCCCGGCTCGGCGAACGACTGGAACCTCGGCTCGGCGTCGGGCACGAATTCGATGTTCGACTTCCAGAACTTGCCGATGGACCCGACGCAGATTTCTCGTGCCGGCTCTTCGATGCGGAAGAAACCGGGAGCCGCGCCGGCATCTCGCAGCGCCAGGCGCGCTCTTTCCGGAGCGGGCTTGCCGTGTAGCCGCGCCGCAAGGAAGGCGGGCAGCAAGCGGAGGTCGAAGAGCCACCGGATGTACGGGATCGATGAGGCATCGAAGGCCTCGATGGCCTCCCACGCGCGCGCAGGAGGCGCCTGGACCGCCACGTGGTCGACCTGTCGAAGGCGAAACGTGGGCATGAGCTGCTTGATGATCGGCATGACCCGATCAGGAGCAACGCGCGGGCCAAGGCCATGACGCCGTTGACATCGCTCGGCTGATCCGGTTGCCTTTCGAAAACGCCGCAGGCGCCGTCGACGTCTGCGAACGCGGCGGGCTTAAGCCGCGGCCGGCAAGGGCTGCCGCGCCGTCCGGGCGCGATGCGCGCGGTAACTCCTGCGGTTGGGCACCTGCCTTGCACTCTTTGTCGCGTGATTGAGCCATGAGCCACCGCCCGAGCACTGGCGTTGGCGGCTCCGAATCGGCGTTCCCGACGGCGTGACGAGGGATGACATCGAGAGGATCAAGCGCGATGTCCTGTCGAAGAAGGGCGGGAAGCTCGGTTCGAACCCGATATCCCGCCGTTCCAATTCACGGGTAACGGCGTGCGTATTATCCGCAGCCTCTCAGTACAGGCGACCGCGGTGCTCGGCGAGCCATAACGTCGCGCCGGCGCGATTGTATGCGCCGATCTTGTCGTATGCGCGGGACGCGTGAACCTGCACGGTGCGGGCGGAAATTCCCAGGACGCACCCGATCTCTTTGTTGGTTTTTCCCTTCGCAATCAGGTGGAGGACCTCGACCTCCCGACTGGAAAGTCCAGAACCCGGCGGATGGCTCGTGCGGCCACGCGCGCCGGTGATCGTCTCGAGCATTTCCCCCTCTGGCTCCGCAAATCCCGTGTGCAGCAGGTACGTGAACTCGCCGTGACCACGGCGCAGCCGCGTCGCCTCGATGGGATTGGCACACACCATCTCCATCGCGCCCTTCATGAAACCGGTGAAGAGATACTCGAAGTACGGATGCCACGCGGGCAGCCCCGAGACCGTGAACTCCACGCCGTCGTCAGTGACCTTGCCTTCGCACTTGCTCGTCGTCTCGGTGTAGTACGCGCGCCAGATCTGAGCGAACGACTTGGCGAGCTGACCGATCTCCCGCCTGTCGATGAAGCTCTTGCAGGGCCCGTCGACGAAGGCCCAGGCTGCCGATTGCTCGCCGAGCTCGAAGTAGGTGGACTTGGCGTCGCCGCCGTAGAGGCGGTCCACGAGCTCCTCGTTGAACGCGAGAAACTCAGGCAGGGGCACCTGGCTGGAAGCCGTGAGCGGGGCGCGCAGACAGGGGTGGATTCGCGCCAGGCGCTTGAAAATCTGATTCCACGCCTCCGCGCCGAACTTTCGCGTGACGATCATCTTGCGTGCGAGGAGGGCGTTACTGTTGACTCGCATCAGATCTCGTGAAGCCTACAGCGTGAGGGTTTCATCGCCAAGCGTCCGCTTCCACGCGGGGCGCCGCGCGCGGGCATCGAGAATGGGACGCCGATGGCCTGAGCAGGCCGATGCCTTGATGGTGGCGCGAGTCTGGTGCGGTGATGCGAGACAGGCGGCGAAATCGAGCATCGTCGGATAAGCCAAATGGCTTATTGCGATGCCGAGGGCGCGCGCCGGATCATCGCGGCCGTCGCTTGGACCGGAAGTATTCGCGACGCAACGCGGAGGCATGAAGCGATGATGACCGGCAAGTCCTCGTCTTCTCTAGCAACGGCTTTCTTGTTCGGGATCGCCTCGCTCGGGCTCACTGCCTGCGGCTCGAACGGCGCCGGTAACGGCTCCGCCGGTACCGGAGGTTCGCTGTCTGGAGCCGGAGGCCGCGGTGGCTCTCCTGCGGCGGGATCGGGCGGCGGCTCGGGTGCCGGCACCGGCGGTGCGGCGGGCACGACTGGGCGTGGCGGCGCGAGCGGTGGCGGTGCCGGCAACGGCGCAGCCGCCGGAGCGGCCGGCACCCGCGCGACGGGAATGGGCGGAACATCCGCCGGAACGGGCGGTGCGGCGGGCGGAGCGGGGACCGGGATTGCTGGCTCGAGTGGCCGCGGCGGTACGACCGGCTCGGCCGGGCGCGGCGGGACGGCCGGCAACCCGGCGGGCGCGGGCGGCTCGAGTGGCGGGAGCGGCGGACCGGGCGGCGCGTCCGCCTCGCAGTGCCCTGCGACCGCCACGGCCGTGCCCGGCGAAACGAACAGGTCGATCACGGTGGGTACGCTCATGCGGACCTACCTGCTTCACGTCCCGACCGGCTACACGGGAAAGACACCGGTCCCCGTGGTGTTCGATTTCCACGGTCTCGGTGGCTCCGGATCCAGTCAGAAGGGGCTGTCGGGCTGGGCCACCCTCGGCGACAGCAAAGGGTTCATCACGGTGTTTCCCAACGGCGTCGGCAACTCGTGGAACATCGGTCGCTGCTGCAGCACTGCCCAGACCCAGAACGTCGACGACGTGGGGTTCGTGCGGGCCATCATCAAGCAGCTCCAGACGGACGCCTGCATCGATTCCAAGCGCGTGTACGCCTCCGGCTGCTCCAACGGCGGCGGCATGTCCTACAAGCTCGCGTGCGATGCCGCCGACGTGATCGCCGCCGTGGCGCCGGTGGACTGCGACTGCGTCACCGGTTCCACGTCCAACCCCTCCTGCGCCAGCTGTGCTCCCGCCCGGCCGATCTCGGAGATCGCCTTCCGCGCGACCGGTGACCAGGTCGTCCCCTACGACGGGGGCCGCTGCTCGATCGCCGCGGACTGCCCGCCGGGAATGAGCTGCTCGACCTTCGACTTTCCTGGCGCGGCGACGAACTTCTCCACTTGGGCGACCATCGACCAGTGCACGGGTTCGGCCCAGGCGCTGTCGGGGCACCCGGCTTGCCAGACGAACGCGACGTGCGGCGGTGGAGCGCAAGTCACGCTCTGCACTCAGCAGGGCGGCTCCCATTGCGGCAACTACGCGTCGCTGGGAATCGTCAACATCGCCTGGGAGATGTTCCAAAAAGAGGCCCTCCCGTAAAGGACCCCTAAAGGGCGCGCCGTCACCCCAGCGACTCCCGATAGGCGGCCGGGGTCAGGTGCTGGAAGCGGCGAAACACCTTCGAGAAATGGCTGACGTTGTTGAGACCGCACGCGGTGGCGATCTCCTTGAGCGGCATGCGGGTCTGGACGAGGAGCCGCGAGGCCTCCTGAATTCTCACCTCGGTCATGAATCGACCCGGGGACAGACCGGTGCGTGATTTGAAATAGTGACTGAAGTGGCTACGGGTCATGCCGTGTTCCGACGCCGCGTGCGCGACGTCGAGCGGCCGCGACGGATCCGCCATGACCCGTCCCCGCAGCGCTTCCAGCAAGCGCTCCCGCTCGCCGCTCCGATCGGACGGTGTTTGCGCGGACCGTTCATACGTCAGGACCAAATCGAACAGCGCCCGCTCGACGTCGAAACGGTCGCGAAAGTCTTTCTGGAACGCGCCGCGCACGAGCCGGGTCGCGACGGCGACGAGAGGGCTGTCGGGCGCCGTCGTCACCACGGGGCCGGTGGCCGCCACCTGGCGCGCGATCCTCTCGACGAGGTACGGGTGATACAGCCCCACCCAGCCGAACGTCCATCCCGGCGATCCCTCGGGCAGGTAATAACGGTGCCGGGACGGGACCGCGGCGAAGAACGCCTTTCCCGGAGGGATCCGTTGGGGAGGGCCTCCGCCCAGCTCGAAGCAACCCCAGCCTGCCAGCGTGAACTGGAAGAACGCGTACGGGGGCTCGCGGCGTCCGATTCGCTTCATGCCGTCCCAGTGATAGCGGCGCGGATCCGTTCGGGTCTCGACGTTGCCGAAGAAAGCGTGGGACGCCGTCCACCAGTGTGGTCCGGCGCTCGGCGAGCGAGACGCCCGAACGAGCTGCTTGAGCAGGGGCGCCCATCCGGCCGGAGCCGGCGGCCCGGGAGCCCGTCCAGCAACGAGGTCGGACTTGAGCAGATCGAGCGAGAGGAGCCGCCATCGGGCGATTTCCGGGTCTGCGGGGGCGCGGCGGGGGGCCTTCACAAATCGACAATACTCCGAACATCGCCGGGACTAGTAATCCTCGTTTTATAGGGGGTAGAAGGCTCGGGAGGCGTGGCCCGGCGATTCACAAATTCATTCTCGTCAGCGATGTCTCTGCCGCTGATGGCCCCGCCGACGACGGTTCCAGCGCAGCCAGGTCGCGGCGTCAGATCTTTTCCAGGCGCACCATCAGCACGTCGTGGCTAGCCACCTCGGCGTTCAGAGTCTCTTTGGTGGTGCCGAGGCTCTTCTTGGTCCACAGGTCGCGAACGGCGTAGGTGACCTTTTCGAACCGGGCTTCCCGCTTGTGCAGATCGTCCACCACCAACTCCTTCTTCCACTCGAACTGAACCTTCTGCGGTCGCGCGCTGCGATTGAGCACGCACATGGCCCAGGCGCCGCCGTCGAGCGGCTTGAACCAGATCTCCATGCCCTCGTTCACCGAATGCGCGAAGCCCTGAATACCGAGCTTGTCCTGATCGACGGCAATCACGTCGCGGTTCAGCAGGATGGCGGCCACCTCGGGAGGGATCCGGCGCAGATCGTTGCCCGCGATCAGCGGTGCCGCCAGCATGGCCCACATGGAGAAGTGCGCCCGATCTTCAGGGATCGACATGCCGTTGCCGACCTCGAGCATGTCGGGATCGTTCCAGTGGCCCGGCCCGGCGTACCGCCGCAGGCCCTTCTGCAGGTCGAGGATCTGCATGACGCCCCAGGAGAACCAGGTGCCGTGGTCGACCTTGCAGTCGAAGCAGGCGTGGATGTCGCCGGTCGTCCGCCACAGATTGCCGATCTTGCCTCCCCATTCCCAGGGCTTGCTGTTGCCCCACTCGCAGATGCTGAATACGACGGGCCGACCCGTTGCCTGGAGCGCGTCCCGCATGGTGGCGTAGGCGCCGTCAGGCCGGAGGTCGCCGCAGTTGCACCAGTCGTACTTCAGATAGTCGACGTTCCACTGCGCGTACGTCTGCGCATCCTGATATTCGTGCCCGCGACTGCCCGCGTGGCCGCCGCAGGTCTTGGCGCCCGCATCCGAGTAGATGCCCAGCTTGAGCCCCTTGGCATGAACGTAATCTGCCAAGGCTTTGACGCCCGACGGGAACTTCTTGGGGTCGGGGCGGATGAACCCCTGGCCGTCGCGCTCCCCCTGCCAGCAATCGTCGATGTTGACGTATTGATAGCCGGCGGCCTTCATTCCATTGGCCACCATCGCGTCGGCCGTTTCGCGAATGATCTGCTCGTTGATGTTGCAAGCAAACTTGTTCCAGCTGTTCCACCCCATGGGCGGCGTCAGCGCCATTTGCCCGACTGTTTGACCGGGACGGTCCGCGCCGGTGCCGGCGGCGGCGAACAGCAGCGCAATGAGAAGCGACGTCATCGGCAATGTTTACCGCGTAACGCTTCGCGAACGCCAGCAAAAGCGTGGTCGCGCAGCGCGTAGCCGAAGAGTGTCCATGACAATGAACGACTCTCATCGTTGTTGCCCCGCCCGCGTTGACCAAGAGGGGCGCGCCAACCAATCGAGTAAAAGACGATTCGCAATACGATTAACGATGACTGCGCTCGTTGCTGCCGCCGGTTGCATCCGCCTTCCCTCGGACGAAGTCGCCGGCGCCACCGCCGTGAACGTGGATCGCAGCAAGCCGCCGCTCGTGGTTTGGGACGGCGACAAACACGGCGGCAGCGCGAAGGAATGGGCGAACTGCAATCTCAAAGCTGCCTGCGAGAGCAGCGTCAAGGTTGCTCCCGCGACGGGCATCGGCGGATCCAACGCCCTCGAATGGCACACCAAGGGCAAGGACTGGAAAGGCTTTGGTTGGAACTGGTTCGGCTTCTATCCGGAGGACGCCGGCACCGACGTCAGCAAGTACCAGAACCTGGTCTTCTGGATTCGCGTCAAGGGCGATCCCAATCTCGACCTCAAGCCTCTCACGGTCGGTCTCTCCAACTCCAGCAAGGTCAACGGCGAGACCGAGGGCGTGTCGGTCGTTTCCTACGTCGACGGTCTGTCGGACGGCGCATGGCATGAAGTCGTCATCCCGATACGCGACCTCGCCAAGGGCAAGGGCAAGCGCTTCGACTTCACGAAGGCGTGGGAGTTTCGCCTCGGCGAATACTCGTTGACCGAGCACGAATACACCGTGTTCGTCGACAAGATTGGATTCGACAACCGGGAGTTCATCTCGCTCATCAGCCTCCCGGAAAAGAGGGGCCCCGCCCCCTTGGGCAGCGAGGTCATCGACGTCATCGCCAAGGTCGACCTCAAGGCCGCCGGCGCGCCCGTCAGCCCCTACATCTACGGCGTCAGCCACGGCGACGCCGAGACCCTGTACGAGATGGGCGTGGCCATGCGCCGCATGGGCGGCAACACCTCGAGCGTGTACGACTGGCGAACCGGCTTCACCTCCGCGGGGGCCGACTGGTACTTCGAAAATCGCAAGGCGCTGGAGACACCCCACCCCGAGGAGAACTGGTGGGTGACCATGCACCGCGAAAACAAGAAGTACGGCATGAAGAGCTTCTTCACGCTCGCCTCGGAATGGGTCGCCAAGGACGGCACCTCGGTCGGCTTTCCGCGCTCGATTTACTCGCAGTGCGACGAGTTCGCGCCGGACCGTCCCAACGCCTGTAACGGCAAGCTCAAAGAAAAGGACAAGCAAGGGCACCAGATCGAGCTCCGTTGCAGCGAGGAGCATCCCACGCAGAACGGAAAGCACGTCGGCGCCGAATACAACGTCGACCTCGTCAAGTACTGCGTCAAGGATGCGGGCTTCGGGCGCGCCGATCAGGGCGGCATCGACGTCATCGCGATCGACAACGAGCCGATGCTGTACCGGTCGACCCACCGGGACATGTGGTGCAACGGGTTCACCGCCGACGCGTTCTGGGACCACACGAAGAAGTACGCCGAGCTGATCCGGCAGGCGGATCCCTCGGTGAAGATCGCCGCTCCCGCGCTCTGGGGCTGGACCGCCTACGTGTACTCGTCCGGCGACGTCGAGTATGCCGACACGCACAACCTCGACTGGGACAAGGCCGCCGACACCTTCCCCGACTACAAGAAGTACGGTCCGTTCGCGCGCGACTTCATGCGGCGCTGCGCCGAGTACAAGGCAAAGACGGGCCGCGACCTCGTCGACATCTTCGTCTTCCACGGCTACCCGATGACGCCGCAGCTCGGTTGGGAGAATCAAGCGGCGTTCGCCCACCCCACCCCGACGCTTCAGGAGCTGCGCGTTCGCGACGTGCGCAAGTTCTGGGACGAGTCCTACCGCGACCCCGAGACCTGGATGGGCAAGGAGAGCTGGGCCAAGGGCAACATCGCCTATATCCCGCTCATGCGGCGCTGGATGAAGGAGGTTGGTTGGAACGCGCCGCTCGCGATCGGCGAATACGACTACTCGGGCCCCGAGGGCGGCAGCGAAATTTCCGCCGCCGTCGCGCAGGCCGAAAGCCTCGCCGCGTTCGCGCGAACCGAGCTCGCGTACGCGATGTATTGGGCCGATCCGCGCAAGAACGGTCCCACCTATTTCGCGTTCAAGATGTTCCGCAACCCGGATGGCAAGCGCACCGCCGTCGGCGATCGTTTCATCCTGGGCGAGGTCAGCGACGCCGACAGCGTCGGCGTGTACGTGTTCAGGGACGCCACGCGCAACGTCGCCTCGTTCATGATCCTCAACAAGCGGGCGAAGAAGGGAGCCAAGGTGACGCTGGATCTCGCGACGGCGGTGCCCGCCCAGAAAGCGACGCGCTACGAGTACAGCGGCGCGAACCTCAAAGCGATCGGCGAGCTCCCGCCGCTCGACGTCGGCGGCAAGGCCATCAACGTCACGATCGCGCCCATGTCGATCCTGCGCCTGGATGTGAAGTTATGAGTGTCCGGCCGCCTTCCCGCACGCGGCGGTCGAACCTCATGACGGCGGCGGGGCTGCTGGCGACGCTGCAGATCGTGGGAGCGTGCGCCGGCAGACAACGGGGCGCGACGCCGGAGAACCTGGCGATGGCCGGCAGCGCGGTGCCGGACGGCGCGGATCTGTTCAAGAGGCACTGCGCCGGCTGCCACGGACAGCGCGGAGAGGGCCTCGGCCGTGCGCCTCGAATTCTCGGCCGGGGAGCGCTGCCCGAGTATCCGGCCGAGCAGAATCTCAACGCCGATCCGGCCGCCGGCGATCCCGAGTTGCTGCGGCTCCGCGCGCAGACGCGCCCCGCGGGCGCGCCCTCGCGCGACCCATTCAGATCCGCCGAGGACCTCTTTCAATTCGTGAGCAAGTACATGCCCCGCGCTCCCGAGCAACCAGGCTCCCTGCGGCCCGAAGAGTACTGGGCGATCATCAACTTCATGCTCGTCGCCCATGGCATCGCCGTGCCGCCGGGCGGTGTCAGCCCCCAGAACGCAAGCGCAGTGAAGTTGTAGGCGATTTCGGTGAGGAGCTCGGATCAGAGATCGATCGCCCGAGCGGACCGCGCGCGGATCGGGCGAGCGGTATGCGCGCTCGTTTTCGTCGCTCCGATCGCGGCGCAGGCACAAACGCCGGCACAAACGCCGGCGCAAACACAAACCGCGGAGCCGGCGCAGCCGCCAACCGAGCCGATCAGCTTGCCGGGCTCGCCGGCCGCGCCGGGCCTCGGCTTGTCGCCCGAGGCGCCGCCCACGCCGCCCCCGCCAGGCGCCACGCCCGCCTTCGGGACCCGCAGCGATCCCGAAGCCTGGGTGTTTCGTGTCAGTGGCCGCATCTCCGGCTTCGGGCAGGTGGGGATCGGACGCACGCCCTCCTATGCCGCCGACTCCGGGAGCATTTTCCACACGCCGCCCCGGATCCTGGGGAGGTCCGCGATCTACGCGGGCCCGGGCGCCACCTTGAACTTTCAGTACGCGAGCCAGACGGTCACGACGTTCGTTTCCCTGGAAGCGTCCTCCACCGCGACCGAGTGGCGCGGCTACCAGGCCAATCAATACGGTCCTCGAATCCGTGCCGCCTACGTGGCGGTCAATCCACCGCCCGTTGCCGACCTGCGCCTTCGGATTCAGGTCGGCGCGTTCCCGGCGAACTATGGCGCGCCCGGACCCTGGGGCTGGGGACTGTTCGGTCCGGTCCTGGCGGTCCACGGCTACGGCGGCCTCGCGACGGGCAACTACGAGCTGGCGCCGAACGTGTCCCTCAATCTGGAGTACGGCCTGTCCGCGGTCCCCCTCGTCGACGAGGCGACCCCACGCGGCACGTATACCGATTGGCCCGAGGCCGGAATCTCGACGATCGTGCACCACGCGCACCTGGGCGTCAGCCTGGAAAACAGGTACTTCGCCAAGTTGCATCTCGCGCGCGCGATCGGCCGTAACGAGCGGCGCTATCTCGACGACGACCCGGCCACCGCCGGGGTCGTCGAGCGCCGACCCGACGGCCGCATGGACGTGGCGGCTCTCGAGACGCGCGTCGTCGCCGATCCGTACGGCCAGCTCGGCATCACCCCGGTCTACTGGAACTTCAAGGACGCCCGGTCGGTCCACGACGGGATCTGGTGGGCTCTCGATTGGACGGCGGGTGGGCGCGAAATGACCAACAAGTTCCTCGGACCGCAGAGCGGCGGCAACGGGGAGATCGCCGCGGTGAGCATCGAGTACGACTTCAGCCTCAGGCGGATCCTGCTCGCGCCGCAGCCGTTCGACGGCAACGGCCAGGACCTCCGGGTCGCGCTGGCGTTCGAGCCCTACTGGACCTTGAACAGCACCGATCCGAACTACAACCAGACGAGCGGCTACTTCGTCGGCGCCAGCCTCGAGCACGTGATCCTCTCGTGGCTCAGCACGACCTACTACCTTTTCGGCGAGAGTCGCGATGCGGCCACCATCGACACCGCTGGAAACGCCCAGCGCGGCCGATGGGTGAGCTTCAGCGGGACGGTGGGGCTGGCGCTTCACTCGAGCTGGCAGTCGCAGGATCGGATCGTCCTCGCCTACAGCCGGTACTTCTTCTCGAGCTTCACGGACAACAACCCGGCGCTGCCGCTGGACCGTGACGTGTTCACCCTCGGCGGCAGCGTGGCGTTCTAGAGACCGATCATGGCGTTGAAGCGTTCAGTTCTGCCGACCTCGCCGATGTCAGAAAGGCACCTCATGCGACGGGGACTACTTCGATGGTCGTTTCTCTGTGCGCTGGCCGCGCCGGTCCCGGCGCTGGCGCAATCCGCCGCCGAACCTGGAGCCGGGGACGGACAGGTTCCGCGTCTGGGGCTCGATCTCGGGGAGCCGGCCGTCCCGAGCGCGCCCCCGGCGACGCCGTTCGGCTTGGAGCCGGCCACGTCGAAAGACAACGTCCTCGACTTCCACGGATACGTGCTTTTGCCCCTCAACGTCGGCGTGCTGAGGAGGGTCGATCCCGCCCCCGGCCAGGACGGGACGGTCTTTCACACCCCGCCGCTCGTGCCGCAGGATTTCCGCCGGTTCCAGTTCACGGGCGTCCTGCCGACCCCGTGGGTGCAGCTCGATCTCACCTATGGCAACTCGCTGGTGGCGGGCACCGTCATCATCGCGGCCACGGCCGCCACCGAGGCGGAGGCCTTCTACGACCCGATCCGCCAGCTCGGCGTGAACGACGCGTTCGTCACGATGAACCTGAGCGACAAGCTCGGGATCCCTCTCCAGCTTCGGGGTGGCGCCATGAAGCACCGTTACGGCGCGATGGGGGCCTTCGATGCCGGCCGCTATGCGACGCCGCTCATCGCCCGCGTCAACGCCGTCGGCGAGGTGGCCACCGCGGTCCTCCACCGCGGCCGGGCGACCGTCGTCGTGGAAGAAGGCATCGGCGGCCAGCTCGGCCGCGCGCCGACCGGCCTTCCGTCGCAGGGCTGGAACGATTTCGCCGATCCGAACGTGGGCGCGAGCTACGTCGCGCACCTTCACGCGGGGATCAGCCTGGCCAACCGGCTCCAGGTCAGCTTGCACTTTCTGCGCGCCTGGAGCCAGGACGACCAGAGCTTGGCCGGCACCTTGAACAAGGGGCACATCGACATCTTCGGAGCGGACGCGAGACTGACCTGGGGCCGACTCGGACACCTCTATCTCGGGATCGCGGAGACGCGGGCGAGCAACGCCGGGGTGGTGGGCGGGGTGGTCGAGGTGCTGAACGCGCGGGGCGGCCCGGGGCTGGTGAACGAATACCTCGGCGTCAACAGCGGCGGCAACGGGAGCCTCACCACCTTCGGAGCGCAGTACGACCTCAGCGTGGCGCGGGCGATGTTCGGAGACAGGTTTCGGGGCCGGAACCCCGATGTCGTGTTCAGCCTGTTTACGATCGGGACCAAGATCTCGAGCGACGACCCAGCCGAGGACGGTCGCGTGAAGCTGAAGGGCGGCGCCGAGGTGACCTACACGACGATGTCCTGGCTGGGCGTCTCCGGCCGCGTCGATCACGTCCGTCTCGACAACGACTTCAACCGTCGTGCGTTCACCATCTACACCGCGCGCCTGCTGCTGCACACGGGCTGGCGGAGCCGGGACCAGTTCAGCCTGCAATACAGCCATTTCATCTACGGGCGCGAGGTTCAAGTCGAGAGCGGGTTTCCGCCGGCGGACAATCCCAACCTGACCCCCGACCGGGACGTGTTCTCCTTGTCGGTCACTTCCTGGTGGTGATGGCGATGACTCGGATCGCGTCTCTCGTCTGTTCCGCGGCGTTGCTGGCGGCGGGCTGCGCGACGAAGCCCCGCACCGCGACGAGCACCGTCGACTGTGCTCAGGGCGACGCCTATGAATTTCTCTCCCCCGCCATCTTCGACTTCACGGCCGCGGAACCGGGATGGTTCCAGTACGCGGACGCCACGCCGGGTGGATCTCCGGATCTCACCGATCCCACCGTGAGCTCGAACATCCGGTCCGTCGTGCTGGATCCGCCGGGGCGCTGCGGCGATACCAACATCATCAAGCTGCAGGCCTCCGGCCACAACTTCTACGGGACTGGCTTCGGCGACTACTTTCACAACGACCAAGGCAGTCGGGCCCACGGCGCCGGCTACGATGGAATTTCGTTATGGGCACGAAGCCCCGGCAATACCGACAAGACGTTCTTGCTGTCCGTCGACGACGGGCAAACCATCGTGCTGCGGCCGCCCGCGGTTGACGGGGGCGGCCTGCCCGGCCCGTTGCCCGGGGACCAGGATCTCGACGGGGACGGCTTCATCGGGCCCGGCGACATCGTGCGCGGGACCCGGTGTCGCCTGCCGCCGACGCAGACCCTCGTCAGGGTGGCTTGCTATTCGAGCGCCACGCTACCCCCTGCGGCGGCGACGCGCGTCCCCGAGCCGGACGAATGCGGCAACCAGTTTCACGCGTACGTGACGACCACCGACGACTGGCAGCTCTTTCTGCTGCCCTGGGACGAGCTCGTGCAGTGGCCCTGTCCCAATCGACTTTCAGGCGGCATCGACCCTGCGGACATCGCCGGGTTCACGATCACATTCATACAGGGCTCGACCTACGACTTGTGGTTGGACAACATCGCGTTCTACCGGCGGCGCCTGGACGCCGGGAGCGGAAACTAGGAGGTAGCCATGGACGTCAGTTCTGCATTCCGTCGGATTGCCAGCTCCGTTGCCGTGCTCGGGATCGCGGGCGGGTTGATCGCTTGCACCACTGATCCCAACGATCCGGGGGCGATGGCCGGGAGCGGCGGGACGGCGGGGACTCCGATGGGAACCGGGGGCGCAGGGGGCGCGGGGGGCGGGGGCGGGATGGCGCCGGCCGGGACGGCGTGTGCCAGCGCGGTCAGCATTGCCGCAGCGACTCCCACGATCGCCGACTTCGACACGTACGACGGCACGGACCTCAGCTCCTGGTCGTTCCCCTTGGGCGGAGACTCGGCGTCGGGCGTGTTGGCTGGTACATTCCGCTACGGCGATCGGGCCGACGGATTCCCCGAGGCTTTCGAGATGACCACCGGCCAGAATTCGAAGTACGCCCTGCGGGTCGCCGACACCCTGGCTCAAAACTATGGCGGCGGGATGGGGACCTGGCTCAGCACGTGTGTGAACGCGACGAAGTTCACGGGCATCTCGTTCTGGGTAAAGGGCAACGCCCCCAAGGTCTCGCTGAAAGTATCGATGCAGGAGACGCTGCCGTCCACGCCGGCAAATAACGGCGACAAGATCGGCACCTGCCCCGGCACGATTGCCGACAAGACCTGCGTTCACCCGATCTTCACCTTCCCCGTGACGAATACGTGGACCAAGATCGAGGCCCCGTGGACGGGCTTCACGTCGGGCATCGCCGGCACGACCGCAGTCAGGCCCGACGGCAGGAACATCACGCAGTTCGAGTTCGCCATCGAGCTCATCTGGGTGCCGGGCGATGGCGGTGCGTACGTGCCGACTCCCGCGCCTTACGACGTGACCGTCGATTCGATGACTTTCTACTAGGGGGGACCGCCCGGCGTCGTCTGCGCTGACTTGCCTGGACTCAGGGCAACGTCGGGCGCGGCGATGCGGCGGCGCGGGTGGCGATCGCGATCGTCGTCGGCCGCAGGCCGGGCGATTGCGCGGTCAGCTCGATGGCGCCGCTTTCGCGGGTCGATTGCACGATGATCTGCGCCAGGCCGCCGAACACGCTGCGCCGCCAGCCGGTCGCGGGGGGCGCGTCCTCGATGAGCCGCACGGTCACGCCCCGACACACGCCGCCGGTGCCGCCGTAGTTGGCGATGGTGACGGCGGCGGTGTTCTCGCCCGGCCGCAGCAGCGCCTTCACGTCGTAGATCGATGGGCCGCGCGCGTCGCCCGTCGCGCCCGCCTTCTTGCCGTTCACGAACACGGCCACGCCGTCTTCGATCTTGCCGAACGCCAGCTCGACGGCGGACGCGGCGGCGAGATCTTCGGCCGAGAGGGCGAACCGGCCCCGGAACACGGCGCGCTCGCCGAAGACCACCGGACCGTGGTCGCCCCGCACGTCGGCCCTGGCCCAGCGGCGGTCGTCGAAGTCGGCGCCGACCTCGGGTACGTTCGGCGCGTACGGGTCCTGGATCTTCTGCCAGCGCCAATCGTCGACGGCGCGCGTGCGGACCGTGGGCAGCGCGACCAGCTTGTCCGGCTCGTGCGAGCTCGGATCGCCGTTGCCGACCCCGAGGATGCGGCCCGGGCCGGCGATGGAGAAGGCGACGGCGTTCGCCGCCACCGGCACGATCCGCCCCCGATCATCGACCACCGACACGGTCACGACGGCGACATCACGCCCGTCGGCGTCGAGCGTGGCGCGGTCGGGCACGAGCGCCACGGCGGCGGCGCCGCCGGTCGTCTCGACCTTCGTCTCCGACACGACCTTGCCCGCCTTCCAGCCTCTGGCCGAGAGCGTGCCCGGCGCGTACGCGACCTTCCATTCGAGCTCGCCGTTCGGCTTCATCGCCTGGCGGCCGAGGCTCTTGCCGCCGAGGAACAGCTCCACCTCGTCGGCGTTGCCGAGCACGCGCACGTCCATCGCTTGCCCCTCGCGGCCGGGCCAGTTCCAGTGCGGCAGGATGTGCAGCACCGGCTCTGCGGTCCACCACGCCTGGTAGTACCAGAAGTTGTCCTTGGGGAAGCCGGCCGTGTCGAGCACGCCGAAGTGCGAGTTGATGCAGGGCCAGCCGTAGGGGGTGGGCTCGCCGCGGTAGTCGAACCCCGCCCAGACGAAGCCACCCGACAGCCACGGGCGCGCCGCGAAAAAGCTCCACCAATCCTTCGCCGTGTTCGACCAGCTCTGCGCGTGGTCGTCGTCGTAGGCGCTGACGTAGCCGCGCGTTTTGTCGTCGAAGTAGATGCCGCGCGTGCCGACGGTGCTGGCCTGCTCGCTGCCGACGTTCGGCTGCCTGGGGTGGGCGGCGTGGTACGCGTCCATGCTGTCCCGGCCGACGTGGTAGCTCCAGCCGCGCACCTCGATGACCGAATTGATCCCGTCCCACTGGTCGCCGAGCGGCGCGTTGTAAGTCACCGGGCGGGTCGGGTCGAGGCGCTTGACGGCCGCCTGCATGGTGGCGGCGGCGCGCGCGCCGGCGGGCGTCTTCTCGACCGAGAACTCTTCGTTGCCGAGCGACCAGATGACGACGCTGGGGTGGTTGCGGTCGCGGCGCACGAGGTCTTCGATCCCGCCGAGCTGCGCTCCGTCGCTGCCGAGCCGCCGGTTCTCGTCCATCACCAGCATGCCGAGCCGGTCGCACGCCTCGAGCAGCGCGGGCGTGGGCGGGTTGTGCGCCGTGCGGTAGGCGTTGCCGCCCATCTGTTTCAGCTTGGCGACGCGAAAGTCCTGCAGGCGGTCGGGCAGGGCCGTGCCGACGCCGGCGTGGTCCTGGTGGTTGCAGGTGCCCTTGATGACGTAGGGCTTACCGTTCAGCAGGAAGCCCTTGTCGGCGTCGAACGCGATGGTGCGGATGCCGAACGTCGTCTCCAGACGATCGGTCAGCTTGCCGGCGCTCGTCACCGACGTGACCAGGCGGTAGAGGCGTGGCGCCTCGGGCGACCAGAGCGCGGGCGCGGCCACGCGGGCCGTCTGCTGGACGTCGAGCGCGGCGCCGGCGGCGACGGTGACGGACCGCTGCGCGCGCGCCACGGTCTTGCCGTCGGGCGCGACGACGGCGAAGGCCACCGTTGCGCTGGCGGGGGCGCGCGCGGCGTTGGCGACCCGCGCCTCGACGTGCAGCTCGGCCGGGCCGCCCGGGACGTTGTTGGGAAAGCGGCTGTGGACGAACACGCCGTCGGGCGCGATGGCGAGCGACGCCGTCTTGACGAGCCAGACGTGGCGGTAGATGCCGGCCCCTTCGTAGAACCAGCCCTCGAACTGCGAGGCATCGACGCGCACGGCGACGACGTTCCGGCCGCCGGGGTTGACGACGTCGGTGATGTCGTAGCGGAAGCTGCCGTATCCGCTTTCGTGGCGGCCCACGAACCATCCGTTGACGAACACGCTGCTGTCGCGGAACACGCCCTCGAACTCCAGCCACAAGCGGCGGCCGGCGTCGGCGGCGGGCAATTCGAACGTCTTTCCAGCACATTGGGATCCTAAGCTTAGAATTCCACGTGGACAAGTTGTCGC
>JADMIO011283421.1_pt1 | contig 35083 bp, 34 predicted proteins | sample 8958161 | NCBI WGS metagenome assembly JADMIO01 (sample SAMN16585339, study PRJNA669376) | soil metagenome | isolation source: Crop rotation soil | place: USA: Cullars Rotation, Alabama | collected 2011
GGGGGAGCCGTAACGCCGCGTACACGCGCCGGCAACGCCGCCGCGCCGAGTTGCGCTGTCCGAGCGATGAACCGCTGGCGCGCCGCCTCGCGCAGCGCCAAACTCCGCCCATGCAAACGCTGCGGGATTGGCGCGAGGCCAAGCAGAGCTTCGCGTGGCAAGGCCATGAGATCGCGTATTGGGAAGGCGGTGCGGGCGAGCCGCTGATGCTCATCCACGGCTTTCCGACAGCGTCTTTCGATTGGCATCACGTGTGGGACGCGCTGACCGCGCGCTTTCACGTGTTCGCGTGCGACATGCTCGGCTTCGGGCTGTCGTCGAAGCCGCAGGACCATCCGTATCTGATCGCCGATCAGGCTTCGATTCACGAAGCGCTTGCGGCGCGGCTGGGCATCACGACGACGCATGTTCTCGCGCACGATTACGGCGTGACGGTCGCGCAGGAATTGCTGGCGCGGCAGCGCGAGGGTGCGAACACACTCAAGCTGCAGAGCGTCGTGTTCTTGAACGGCGGGTTGTTCACGGAATTGCATCGCGCGACGCCGGGACAAGTGATGCTGCTTTCCGAGCAAGGCGCGTCCATCGCCGGCATGCAAACGCGCGAAACGTTCGGAATGGGCGTCGCCAATGTTTTCGGTCCGAACACAAAGCCGACCACTGAAGAACTCGACGCGATGTGGGCGCTGGCGAGCGAGCGGGGCGGGCATGCGCTGATGCACAAGACGATCAGCTACGTGCCGCAGCGCGAGCAATTCCGCGAGCGTTGGGTCGGCGCGCTCGAAGCGGCGATCGTGCCGCAGCGGTTGATCAACGGCGTGCTCGATCCGGTGTCGGGCGGACACGTCGCGGACTATTACGAGAAGGCGGTGCGCGACGCCGATGTGGTGCGGCTGGATGATATTGGGCACTGGCCGCAGATCGAAGCGCCGGAGCGCGTGCTGGCGGCGTTCTTGGAGTTTCACAATCGAGCGGGAACGCCGGGTGAACGACGATAAGCGTCGTCACGCGCGGAGGAGATTGGAGCGCTGGCTTTGGTTCCTGCTCGCGATCTTGATGCTCATTCTCGTTGTGTGGCTCGTCCGGTCTTGGAGCGGACTAGGCCCTTAATGCCGGAAGTGGCGCATGCCGGTGAAGACCATGGCGATTTCGGCTTCGTCGGCGGCTTTGATCACGTCTTCGTCGCGGATCGAGCCGCCGGGCTGAATCACCGCGGTTGAGCCGGCTTGCACCGCTTGCAGCAAGCCGTCGGGGAAGGGGAAGAACGCATCGGAGGCGCAGACGCTGTCGATGGTTTTCGGATCGCTCCAGCCGGCGGCGTGCGCGGCGTCTTCGGCTTTGAGCCGCGCCACGCGCGCTGAGTCGACGCGGCTCATTTGTCCCGCGCCGACACCGACGGTGGCCCCGTCGCGCGCGTAGACGATGGCGTTCGATTTCACGTGCTTGGCGACGCGGAAGGCGAAGACCATGTCGCGGATCTGTGCGTCGGTGGGCTTCTTCTTGGTGACGACTTTCAGTGTGCTCGCGGAAACGCGGCCATTGTCGCGGCTCTGCGCGAGGAAGCCGCCGGCGACGGTTTTGACGTAAAGCCCGGGCGCGGCCGCATCGGGCAAGCCGCCGGCGACGAGGAGGCGTAGGTTTTTCTTCTTCGCGAACACCGCGACGGCGTCCTCGTCCGCGTCGGGCGCGATGACGACTTCGGTGAAAATGTCTGCGATCGCTTCGGCGGTGGCTTTGTCGAGTTTCTTGTTGAGCGCGATTACGCCCCCATAGGCGGAAACGGAATCGCACTCGAGCGCTTTCGTGTAGGCATCAAGCAACGATGAGCCGGTGGCGACGCCACATGGGTTTGCGTGCTTGATGATGGCGACCGCGGCGCTTTCGTTCGGATCGAATTCGGCGACGAGTTCGTAAGCGGCGTCGGTGTCGTTGAGGTTGTTGTAGCTGAGTTCTTTGCCCTGCAGCTGCTTGGCGGTGGCGACGCCGAAGCGCTGTTCGCCGGTGACGTAGAACGCGGCGCTCTGATGCGGGTTTTCACCGTAGCGCAGCGATTGTTTCAGCTTGCCGCCGAGCGCGCGATAGGTTGAGGCGGCGTCTTCGAGCTGATCGGCGAACCATGTCGAGATCGCTGCGTCGTAGGCGCCGGTGCGCGCGTAAGTCTTCGCAGCAAGGCGCTTGCGCAGCGCGAGCGACGTGCCGCCGTGTTCCTTCATCTCCGCGAGGATCGCGGTCATGTCGTCGGCGTCGGTGGCGACGGCGACGTAGCCGTAATTTTTCGCCGCTGCGCGCAGCATGGCTGGGCCACCGATGTCGATGTTCTCGATGCAATCGTCGAACGCCGCACCGCGCGCGACGGTGGCTTCGAACGGGTAGAGGTTCACGTAGAGCACATCGAACGGGGCGATGCCGTGCTCCTTCAGCGCCTTCGCGTGCTCCGGCTCGTCGCGGAGCGCCAGCAGGCCGCCGTGCACTTTCGGGTGCAGCGTCTTCACGCGCCCGTCCATCATTTCCGGAAATCCGGTGACGGCGGAGACGTCCTCCACCTTCAGCCCCGCATCGGCGATCGCCGTCTTCGTGCCGCCGGTGGAGACGAGCGCCACGCCCGCGTCCGCGAGCGCCTTCGCGTGCTCGATCAGGCCCGCTTTGTCTGAAACCGAAATGAGCGCGCGTTTGACCGGGAGGATGTCTTTCATGGCGTTTGCTAGGCGCCGACTCGGTTGCCGGTCAACGGTCGCTGCTGCTTCCACCTCTGTCCTTCCGGACGCGCGGAGCGCGATCCGGAAGCCAGGGGATGACGGATCTGTGCGCGTGGCCCCTGGGTTCCGGGTTCGCTCGCGCACGGAGTGCGCGACCGCCCCGGAATGACTGAGAGACGGGGCGACTCAAGCGAAAGCCTAAGCCGCGCCGCGCCGCACTGGCGCTTGCCCGCGCAAGAGCACGAGAACCGCGGCCAGCACGTACCAACCGAAGAAAACGCCAAAACAAATCCGCTGAATGATCGCGCGCGGCAGCGGCGCCCAGAAATAGAGGCTGAACGCGGCCAGCATCAGAATGACGCCCAGGATGGAAACGACAGACAGCGCCGGCCATGATTTTCCGGCCGCGATCGCCAACGCAATCAACGCAGCGAACCAGGCCAGCGCGCTGCCGTTCGATCCAACCAAATGGCCGATCGTGGTGAGGCTGCCGAAGTTGCTCATGTCGGCCGGGGAAGCGCCCGCAAGCGCGACGAGAATTCCCGCCAGAGCGAACAAGCTCGCGGTCAACCAACGCCTCGGCGCGGCGGATTGCGCCAGCGTCCAGCCGAACAATGCGACCAGCAGCCCCGGCGCGATGAAGCCCAGCACGTTGAACGCCCACATGTTCGGTTCGCCCCAGGCGCCCAGCTCGCTCACCGATTTGCGGAAATGCGAATAGTGCGGATTGAGCGCGGCGAACCCGGCAAGCGAGGCCCAGAACAGGATCGCGGCGGCGAACGCGAGATACGGGGCGCTCTTGGCGGGCATCGGCCAAACTCCTTGCGCAAATTAGTTACGTGCTGTAACTAACTGAGTCAATGGCGCGAGAAACCGATTCGTCGCGACTGGCCGATTCTCTAGCGGTCGTGTGCGTGCGCCTTGTGCGCACGCTGCGGGGTCTGTCGCGAAGCGCTGACCTCACCGAGCCCGAGATCTCCGCGCTGAGCGCGATCGTCTATGCCGAACGCATCGCCGCGCGCGACTTGGCGGCAATGGAAGGCGTGACGCCGGCCACCATCAGCAGGATCGTCGCCGAGATGGAAGCGAAAGGGCAGGTGAAGCGGACGCAGGACAAACACGACGCGCGTCTGCAATGGATCGCCGCGACGCCGCTTGGCGAGCGGCGCATTCGCGAAGGTCACAAACGCCGTGTGGCGCCGCTGGCGGATGTGATTGCCGATTTGCCGCTGAAAGAGCGCGAAACGCTCGCGGCCGCGGCTGCGATTCTCAATTCGGCGATCGCGCGATTGCACGAGACCAAGTAGGCTGGGTGATGCCGCCTAGTCCGCCCGCGCGGGCGCCGCTATACTGGACCGCATGCCTCGTATCTTCGGGGCCGCAGCGCTCTTGGCGCTTTTCGCGCTCGTTTGCTGTTCGGCCATAGAGCGACATTCCTCAGAATTCCGCGTCGTCAACTATTCGGATGGCGGGAAGGTTTGTACTGACGGGTCACAATGTGCCGGTGATTGCGTCTATCAAGGCGAGCAAGTTCCGCAGATCGGCGATGCCGTTGTAGGCGCGTGCCAACTCAGCAATGCAGAATTCGGTTGTTTCACTGATATCGCGGACGGGCGCGCTGGTGGCACTATCTGCATCGACCCGTAATCTCAGTCCGCGCGCGCTAGCGCCCAGCGCATTCGGTTCGGTGGCGCAAGCCCATGGCCGCTGGGATCGGCGGCGCCGGCGAGGACGATCTGGCGCGTTTCCTGCGGCACGGTGCGGCCGCCCCAATAGATCGACGGTTCGATCGCGATGTCTTTCGCGTCGGTGCGCAGGCGCCAGCGCTGTCCGCCGGGCGTTTCGAGGAGCGCCATTTGGTGCTCGACCAGTTTCGCTCGCACGCTTGGATGAAGATGGAAGCGCGCAACGTAGGGGATGGGATGGCGCGAGGGCGGGGCTTTGTGCTTGGTCGGGCGCGCGAGTTCGTCGATGCCGCGGACGTTGCGGCCGTCGTGGTCGATGAAGACATAGCGCCGGTGCAGAAGGCCAAACTGCGCGCGGTAGCCGTCGTGGCGGCCTTGCACGGTGATGCCGCTTTCATCCGAAGAACGCCGCACATCGTCGAGCACCGGGCCGACCACGCGCGCGGCGCCTTTGCCGCGGCGGGTTTCCTCGAAAATGGCGGAGAGTTCGTCGTCGACGATGAGCGTGGAGTGCGCGTTGGTGGAGCGCGCGGCGGCGCGGCCTTCCGGCTCCAAATCGCGCGCGGCGCCGACATTGACGATGATGCGCTCCAGTTGGCTCGACATCTCGAACGCCAGTGCGCCCGCGTGCGCGCGCTCGGCGTACGCAAGCGGCGGCGCGCCGCCGACATCGAACAGCAGGCGTAGCGCTTTGGATTCGAGCCGCTGATAGCCGGAGTGCGTGGCGAACTGGAAAGCGCGCACATCGCCCGGCGCGCGCTTCAGCACGTTGTCGATCGAGGCCGCGGAGCCTTCGGAACCGCCGTGGAAGCAGCCGAGACCGCCATCGCCCATGCGCAGCATGCGCAGCATGTTGGCCAGCCGCGGCAGCGTCTCCTGCAGCATGGGCGACGGGTCGCCTTGCTTCTCGAACGCCGCTTGCGCGGCGATGAGATCGCACAGCGCATCCGCGAGCGTTTCCGGGGCGCGCGATTGATGACCCCCGTCGGGCAGGAATTGCTTGGCGCAGGCTTCGAGCAGAATCTCTTCGCCTTGCGCGGAGAGCCGCTCCGCGTCCGGGAAACCCGCCGCGCCCGCAAGCGCCATGGCCGCGCCGGCTTTGATGGCGGCGTGACGCCGTTCCGAGAACTCGCTCTGCGCCAGCAACAGCAAGCGCGCTTGCCGCGCAGCGGAGCGCATCAGCGCGTTGCGCCGGCTCGGTTCGCCTTGCTCGAACGCGGCGCGTCCCCATGAGAGCCAAGCGAACAGCCGCTCCGCCGTGATCTCGGGATCCCATGCGACGTCGTCCCATTCGCCGTACTTAACGACCCATGCGTCGACCAGCTCGGCGATCCGCCGACCGGCGGCGGGGCCGACGGCGGCGACATCCATCAGCCACGCAAACGAATGCAGCCGAGCCGTGAAGTGCTTCGAAGGATGCGGGCGATCCCATGGAATGACGTGCTCGCCGGCGATGCGTTCGGCGGCGACGCGCCAGACGCCTTGGCCGATCTCGCGTCCGCGCGAAGCGTCGCCCATGCGCGGGTCTTCGCCCCAATGCGCGACGCGGTCGGGCGCGGAGTCGCCCAATCGCATGCGGAAAAAGGGGTTGGCGACCACGGGGCCCTTAGGCCGTCTTGCGCAAGCGCGCGATGTTGGCGGCGTATTGCGAAGGATCGCCGCCGAACACGGCGGTGCCGGCGACGAGCGCGGTGGCGCCCGCATCGATGCACCGAGGCGCTGTTTTCTCGTTCACGCCGCCATCGACCTCGAGAATGATGTCGCGCCCGCTCGCGTCGATGCGCTTGCGGACGGCTTCGATCTTCTTCAGCCCGGCTTCGATGAAACTCTGCCCGCCAAATCCCGGATTGACCGTCATGATCAACACCAGATCGATGTCATCGATCAAATTGTCGATGGCCTCGACCGGCGTGCCGGGATTGAGCGAAACGCCCGCCTTTGCGCCGGCGGCCCGCACAGCCTGCACCGTGCGGTGCGCATGTGGGCCGGCTTCGGGATGGATGGTGATGATGTCGGCGCCGGCCTTCGCGAACGCTTCGATGTAGGGATCGACCGGCGCGATCATCAGATGCACGTCGAGCGGCGTCTTCGCGTGCGGCTTGATCGCCTTCACCACCGCGGGGCCGATCGAAATGTTAGGCACGAAATGACCGTCCATGACGTCAACATGGATCATGTCGGCGCCCGCGGCCTCCGCCGCGCGCACTTCCTCGCCCAGTTTTGCAAAATCCGCCGCCAAAATCGACGGAGCGATCAGCGTCCGCGCCATGGCTTCGTGGTTAGCGGCGGGGAGGGGACGGCGCAAGGCGCGCGGTTCCGTCGTTGCGGCTTGCACACAGTCCGTTCCGGTCCCAAATGCAGCCACGGCGCGGCCTCCGACGCGCGAGGACGCGGGCGCTTTCGATGACAAATCTGTTCGAGCCGATGCGGCTGGGCGATCTTCAGCTGCCCAATCGCATCGTCATGGCGCCCTTGACGCGCTGCCGTGCCGTTGAGGAACGCACGCCCAACGCGCTGATGCGCGACTATTACGCGCAGCGCGCCTCCGCCGGGCTGATCGTGAGCGAAGCGACGAGCGTGACGCCGATGGGCGTCGGCTATCCGCACACGCCGGGCATCTGGTCCGAGGCGCAGGTGGCGGGTTGGCGCGCAATCACGGACGCGGTGCACGCCGCCGGTGGGCTGATGCTGCTGCAGCTCTGGCACGTGGGGCGCGTGTCGCACCCGATCTATCTTGATGGCGCGACGCCTGTGGCGCCGAGCGCGATCACGCCGGGCGGCAACGTCAGCCTGGTGCGGCCGAAGATCCCGTACGAGGCGCCGCGCGCGTTGGAGCTGGAGGAAATCCCGGGTGTCGTCGCCGCGTATCGACAAGGCGCGGAGAACGCCAAGCGCGCGGGGTTCGATGGCGTCGAGATCCACGGCGCGAACGGGTATCTGCTCGATCAGTTTTTGCAGGATGGCTCGAACAAGCGGACCGATGCCTATGGCGGGCCGATCGAGAACCGCGCGCGGCTGATGCTGGAAGTGACGGATGCGTGCGTGGACGTGTGGGGCGCAGGCCGCGTCGGCATGCACCTCGCGCCGCGGGGCGACTCGCACTCGATGGGCGATAGCGATCTGCGCGGGACCTTTTCTTACGTGGCGCGCGAACTAGGCAAGCGGCGCATCGCCTTCATCTGCACGCGCGAGCGCGAGGCGCCGGATGCGATTGCGCCGTTGCTGAAGCGCGAGTTCGGCGGGCCGTTGGTGGCGAACGAATCCTACACGCAGGAGATCGCAGAGGGCGCGCTGGCGCGCGGCGATGCCGATGCGGTGGCGTTTGGGAAGCTGTTCATCGCAAATCCGGATTTGCCGGAGCGCTTTGCCTCCGGCGCGCCGTTGGCGGAGTGGAACACCGCGACGTTCTACACGCACGGCGCGGAGGGGTATGTGGATTATCTGAAGCTCGCGGAAGCGAGAGCGTTGGCCTAGGTGCTCTCAGTCATTCCGGACGCGCCGGAGGCGCGATCCGGAACCCAGGGCAACATCCTGAGCGCTACGATCCCCTGGGTTCCGGGTCTACGACGCGCTTCGCGCGTCTCCGCCCGGAGTGACAGAGTTATGTTTTCGACAATCGCGCTGCGTAGAAGCCGTCAAGTCCGCCGATATCGCGCCAATGCGACGGTAGCGTGCGCATGTCGCCGTTGGGCGTGATGAACTCCGCCGGCAATTCACCGGAACTGATCGGCGCGCGCATCCAGCCGTCGCGCAACGCGGCTTCGACGATGGCGGGGCCTTCTTCCGGTTCGAGCGAGCAGACCGCGTAGACGAGTACGCCATCCGGCTTCAGCATCTCGCGCGCGGCGGCGAGCAACTGTGTTTGCAGCGCCGCGAGCTTGCGCACGTCGTCAGGACGGCGCAGCCAGGCGATGTCGGGATGGCGGCGCAGCGTGCCGGTGGCGGTGCAGGGCGCGTCGAGAAGGATCGCGTCATACGGGCGCGGCGCACGCCAAGTCGTGGCGTCGGCGCAGACGATCTCCGCTTCGAGCTGTGTGCGTGCGAGGTTTTCACGCAGGATCTGGAGACGTTCGCGCGAGCGGTCGAGCGCAGTGACCTGCGCGCCTGCTGCGGCAAGTTGCATCGTTTTTCCGCCCGGCGCGGCGCAGAGGTCGAGCACATGTTTGCCGCGCACATCGCCAAGCAATCGTACCGGCAGGGCTGCAGCCGCATCCTGCACCCACCAAGCGCCTTCGCCGTAGCCTGCAAGCGCTTCGACGCCGCTCGCCTTTTCCAGCCGCACGTTTCCGGTAGGCGTGACGACTGCGTGCAGCCGATGCGCCCATTCCGGCGCGTCATTCTTCACGCTCAAGTCCAACGGCGGTTCTTGCTTCAGCGCCATCGCCATCGCATCCGCGGTTTCCGCGCCGTACGTCGCGCGCCAGCGGGTGAAGAGCCATGCGGGAAGATCGGTCCCCGGCGGTTGCGCCGCGAGCAACGCCGCGCCGTCGCGCGAGACTTTGCGCAGCACCGCATTGATCAGCTTCGCGAACGGTCGCGCACCGCGCAGGGCGTTTGCGGCCTCGACGGTTTCACCGACGGCCGCGTGCGCCGGCGTTTCCATCAGCAGTAATTGCGCCGCGCCGATAAGCAGCAACGCGCGCGCGTGTGCGGCGCTCTCGTGCAGCGGCCGTTCGAGAAACGACGCGATCACCGCGTCGAGCCCGCCGAGCCGGCGCAGCGCTGCTGTCGCCATTGCGCGCGCGAAGGCGCGGTCACGGCCTTCGAGCGCTGCATAGCTGGGCGTGCGCGCGAGCGCGTCTTCGAGCGCCGCGCCGCTTTCAACGGCGACGAGCAGATCGGCGGCGGCTCGGCGTGCGCTCAAGGCGCGGCAGACGGGTCGATACTCACCAGCGCGCGATGCCAACTGGTGAGGCGAATGGTGGCCGCACCCGCGGAGAGCGGCGTGCGGATCAGTACCGGCGGACCGAACGCGCTGTCGGGCACGAGCGCGAACCACACTTCGCCTTGCGGCACGCGGCGGCGTCCGCGGTCGTTGCGCTCAAAGCCGGCGACGGCGATGTAGGCGAGGCGACACTTCAGCACCGGGCCGGTGTAGCCGCCGTCGTCGTAATTGCCGATCTCGCCGCCGCTCAATTCCAGCACGTAATAGAAGCGCCCATCGAAGGTCGGATAAACGCCCGAGCAGCGGTGCGAGAGGTTCACGTCCACCGCCATCGCCATCACCGTCGACAGCGGATCGCGCGCGCCGCGACGCTGTTCTTCGCTCGCCGGCGGATTGCCCCAAAGACGGAAGTTCGGCGTGATCGTGGATTGCACGGCCCCGTCGGGGCCAGCGCGCAACGCGATGACGCGATGCTTGCGGCTGTAATGGTGATCGAGATCGTAGGTTTGCCAGAACACGCCGGCGCCTTGGATGCGGCCTGTCGACGAACCTTGGATGTTGGTGCGCTCGAACCAGTTCATCAGCCCGCTCGACTGTATGCCGAGGCGGATTTGGTAGCTGTCGGTGGAGAGATCGGCGTCGACGCTGAGCGAGCCGAGATCGAACACGCCGATAGCGCTCGCTTTGTACTGGAGCGCGAACCGGTCCGCCGCCGCCGGAGAGGCGAGGGCGAGCGTAGCGAGAAACGCGATGATGGCGGCGCGCATGCGGGAAGATTAGAAGGCGCGGCGCCATTGTCCACAAACGCAAGCACCACCGATCCCCGGATTTTCGCGCAGCGGAAAGTCCGGGGCCCATAACCCGAATGTTTGTGTTTATGGGTCCCGGACTGCGCCTGCGGCGCATCCGGGAATTGGTGAGGTTAAGCCCGCAACAAATCCGTCACTGGCCGCGCGCTGGCGCTATCCGGGAACGCGTCGCGTTCGAGGGCGGCGCTGGGCACGCGCATGTGGTCGGCGAGGACGGACTTGAACACGCCGCGTAGGTCTGTCGTCGGGCGCAGGTCGCGGTTTTGGTAGAGCTGCGCCGACGCAAGACCCGGCCAATCGGCGAGCACGCGTCCGCCGTTGACCGCGCCGCCGGCGATAAACGCAGCTGCGCCGGTGCCGTGATCGGTACCGTTGCCGCCGTTCGGCGCGACGGTGCGGCCGAATTCGGTGACGATGACGACGACGGTGTTGCGCCACGCCGGGCCCATTTCGGTCTTGAAGGCAAGCAGGCCATCGTCGAGCGAGGTGAGATTGCGCTGCAGCACGCCGGACTGGTTCGCGTGCGTGTCCCAGCCGGTGAGATCGCACACGGCGGCGATCGGGCCTTGCGGATCTTTCAAGAAGCGCGCGGCGACTTGCGCGACGGGCGTGAACTGGCGGCCGTACGCGCCGCCATTCTGGCCGTTCATGTCGCCATTGCCGGATTCCATGGCGACGTTGTTCGCCGACATGGCCGATTGCAGCGCGGTCGCGAGGCCTTGGTCGGTGGACTGATAAAGCGCCATCAGCCGCGCGATGGTGTCGCTGTTCACATCGGGCAGGGCAGAAGGCGACCAGGTTGAGACCGGCGTCGGGCCGCGCAGGATCAGCGGCGCTTGCGCGGAGAGCGCCATGCCCATTTCGTTGCGCGAGCGCGGCAGCGCGCCGAGCGATTTGTTAAGCCAGCCTTCGTTGCGCGCGAACGGCGCCGACGCGCCGGTTTCGAGCACGTTCTGCGCGTCGAAGTGCGAACGTTCGCGATAGCCCGTGGCGACGGCGTGCATCGGCAACAGCTCATGCGCGTCGTACATCGCTTTCATCTTCGGCAGCGACGGATGCAGCGCGAATGTGCTGTTGAGTGGCAGCGGCGCATTTTGACCGCTGCGTTCCATGGCGATGCGCCCGCGCGCGTTGGCGTAAGCGGGATCGCCGATCGGCACGAGCGTGGCGAGGCCGTCGAGGCCGCCGCGCAGGATCACGACGAACAGGCGCTTGTCGGTGTTCGCGGCTTGGCCAAACGCGAATTGCGGGAAGGAGAGCGCGGCTGCCGCGCCCGCGCCGCACAGGAGATGTCTGCGGTGGAGGTTCATCGTCATCTCCGTTGAAACTCTGGCGCGCCGAACAGGAGCGCGAGGCCTTGCTCGGGGCTTTCGGCGCGGCGGATCGCGGTGCGCGTGTCGTCGCTCATCAGAGGTCCCAGGCACGCATCGCCGACATCGAGCGGATTGAGATCGGCGCGGGCGATGCGCGAAGCGAAGGTTTGCGCGAACTCGAGGCGCTTCCAGACGAGGTCGGCGGTGAGCCATGAGTCCGCGATGTCGGACCAGCCGTCAGGCCCAGGCGCGGCGTAGATGCGCTGACCCATCGCCGCGACTGCGCCGAGGCCCGCGCCCGGCGGCAGCGTGCGGATGTTGGCGGCGCGCAAGCAGGAGATCGCGTACTCCTCGGGCCGTTTGAATTTCGCGAATAGCTGCTCCCACGCCTCCGGCGAATCCACCAGCGCGATCATCGTCGCGTGCAGATCGCCGTTGCTGCGTGTGAAGGCTTGTTCGACGCGCGCGACCGCAGCGGGCGGCGGCGTGTCGGCGATGTAGTGGCGCGTGAGTTTCGTGGCGATGAAGCGCGCGGCGGAAGGATGGCGTGCGAGGTCGCTGAGCGCGGCTTCGCCTTGTCCCACGCCATCTTGAGCGTAAGCGCGGGCGAGGAGCGTTTTAGCGCCGGGCTCGTGCGCTTCGACGTCGAATTCGAACAACTGATCGCCGGTGCGCGTGCCTTGCCGGTCGCTGACGAAATCGACGAGGCGTTGGCGCTGATACGTCCAGCCGGTGATGATCGCGGCGAGCGCTTGCACGTCCTGCTGCGTGTAGCCGCCGTGAACGCCGAGCGTGTGCAGTTCGAGGATCTCGCGCGCGAGGTTTTCGTTGAGTCCGGTCGCGCGGTTGCCGCCGGGCAGGCGGCGCGCGCGCGCGGGTTGGCGGGCTTGCAGCGAGTTCGGGCCGATCGAGAGCCAATTGTCGAGATAGACGAGCATGCCTGGATGCTTCGTTGACGCGAGCAGCATGTCGCCAAAGCGTCCGCCGACATGCGGGCGGATCGCTTCGCGCTCGAACGAAGGCGGCAGCGCCACAGCGGCCGGCTTCGCGGCGGAAACCGTGAAGTGGTTGGACCAGAAATGCACCAACCGCTCGTGCACGGGCTTGTCGGTGGTGATCGCCGCTTCCATCCGCGCGCCGACGGCGCGCTGCGCGCGCTGGCGGAAGTTCTGCACGAAATCGTCTTCGACGCTGAGCTGCTGCAATTGCTCTTGGCGCTCGATGTTCTGCGCGTTGCCGTTCATCAGCCGGCGGTGCGCGATCCAGCGTCCGAAGGCGAGCAGGTCGTCTTCCGCCGCGGGCAGGGCGGCGATCGGCGCCGGCGCGGCTTGGCGTCCTAGCTGAGCCTTCACCCAGCCGCGCGGATCGCCGGCGATGGAGGCAAGTTCCCCCGGGCGCGCGCCGAAGCCGAACCGATTGGCCGCGATCGCAGCCTCGCGCAGATTGGGCATTTCCGCCTCCGTCGCGCATTCTAACGCGCGCGACGCGCTTGTCCGTCGCGATCAGCGGATCAGGTTCATGAAACTTGTGTGGACGCCGGCCCAAAGCGCCGACCCCCACAGCGCCGCACGCAGCGCTTGCACCAAAACGAAGACGCCGCCGCCGAGCAGGTAGCCGCGTCCGACGCGCTTTAGGGTGACGAGGTCGTAAAGGATGGGCGGGAGCAGCAGCGCGCCGTTCCACAGCGAATAGGCGATGCCGTTGGGTATCCCGAATGTCGGCAGAAACATCATGCGCCCGGTCGCGGCGTCGAGCAGCGACACGATCATCAGCACCATCAGCCGCTTGTGCAGTCCCGGTTCGTGCCGGGCGAGGAGCGCCCAGACATAGAAGGTCAAGAACAGCGCCACGTCGCTGATTTGAATCAGGAACAGCGCCGGCTGATCGATATCGGGCAGGGGCGTGAAGTGGAGTTGGCTGTCGCGGACCGCGAGGCACATGACAACGAAGATCGCGCCGACAAGGCCGATTGAGGCTAGGCCAAGCAGGCGATGCAAGTCCGTGCGCCGCGTCGCGACCAGGCTCGCTTGGACGATCGGGAACGCGACCCAAAGCAGCATCAACCCGCCGTGCAGATGTTTCAGCGGCGTCAGTTGCAGTGCGCCGGTCGCAAGCGGCCCGAAATAGCTCGGCAGGAAGCCGACAAACGCAACCGCGGCGTAAAACAGCATCAGGCCGACATAGAAGCCGCGCGTCGCTGCTCGCGGCCGGACGCTAGCGGTGGCGGTGGTTGCAGTCACGGCGGCTCCCCCCGCGCCTGATACGCAGACTGAGCCGGATCGGATGAGGGCGCAAACAAAAGGGGCGGCTTGCGCCGCCCCGATCGCAAAGGTGCACAGGGGGTGTTCTAGAGTGCCCGGACGTTCACGTCCGAGTTCGCAAGCGGCAGTTCGACCAACATGCCGAGACGGCCCGCAATCACGTCGTTGTAGCCAGCAGCGCGCGCCTCAGCGACTTGCAGCGAAGCGGCGACGCTATCGTCGGCGGCGCTGGTGAGCACCATGAGGCCGGCGTTGGCGTCATGCGCGGTGCGCGCGGCTTCCGCGACGCTGGCGTACGAGCCGCCTTGATGCAGATGTGCGAGTGCTTGGCTTTGCGCGCCTTGCAGCACGACGTCCGCGTCGGCCGCGGCTTGCGCGCTGACGACGCGTCCGTCACCGCCGACCACGATCGAACGGCCGCGATAATCGAAGCGATAGCCGACGCGGCCTTCGAACGCGTCCGCCTGCGTGGTGAAGGCGGAGACGATGAGCCCATCGCCTTCGAACACGATGACTGAGCGGCCTGGTTCAGGCGCCGGGCCCCACGCTTGCAGGCCATGCACTTGGCCGTCGAAGCCGGCGGCGGTGTTCAGACCATCGACCATGCGCTGCGTGTCGCTCGGGCCGTACACCGGCAGCAACGGGTTCGAACGTCCGCGCGCCGTTTCGCCATACATTTCGTCGAGGTCGGCCGATTGCGTGAGCGCCGCGCTCGTCAGCAGCACGGCTTCAAGCCGCTGCATCGGAATGCCGTGCTGCGCAAGCGAGGCGGCGGCGCCGGAACCGGCGTCGACCACGAACATCCGGCCCGCCGCGAACACGGCGAGGCACGGCTTCGGTTCGCCGCTGATGGCAGGACCGTTCGAGCCGCAAACGATCGCCCGGAGCGCGTTCGGCTCAAACAGGTCGTTGTTGTAGGAGGCTTGTTCTTCCTGGTAGGCGGCGTACGCCTTCGCCAGCGCCTCTTGGCCTTGAGGCGTTTGCGAGCCGACCACCCAGCCGCCCCAGAACAGCCCAGACAGCGTCACGAAGACGACTGAGGATTTGCCAACGGCGTTCATGTTCAGACCCCGCATCAAAACGCGCGTAGCTTGCGCGTTGACCTTCACCCCGTCCCTAATCCACTAAGCCCAAGGGACGATTCTCGCTAACGCGCTTAATAATTAGTTCACAGGAATGTTCGGCGATCTTAACGAATTGCGAAACCGCCCCATTCCCGCGCTCGAATCATTGCGCGCGACGCGACAGCGCTATCGTGATTTGCCGATTGAAAAAACTAACGCGCTGCACAGCGAACCGCTGGTGCGCGCTCGGGATTTCGGCATTGCCGGCGTTAATCACTACGCGAACCCGCGCAATCCGCCGTATTGGGCCGCAGCCGACGGCGCGATCGCCGCATTGCTGGTGCGGCGAAGCGTTGCCGAGAAGCTGAGCGAAGTTGATTCGCGCCTGAAACGTCAAGGCCTCAAGTTGCATTTGTTCGACGCTTGGCGGCCGCGTGCGGTGCAGGCTTACTTCCACGACGTCTGGCTGCCGGCTGAACTGCGCAAGCGTCGGCCGGAACTCAGCGACGCCGAGATCGCAGCAGAAGCGAACCGGTATTGGGCGGCGCCGAGCGAGTCGGAGGACCGTCCCGCGCCGCATGCAACAGGCGGGGCTGTGGATATCACTATTGTCTTGGACGACGGCCAGCCGCTGTGGATGGGGTCGTTGTTCGACGACGCCACGGAGATCGCGCACACGGATCGCTTCGAGCGCGCGGAAGGGGCTTTGTTCTCGTTCTCGAACGAAGAAGCGCGTGCGAACCGGCGGCTCTTGTATTGGCTGATGACGGAAGCCGGTTTCGCCAACCATCCGGAGGAGTGGTGGCACTATTCGTGGGGCGATCAGATGTGGGCGAAGCTGACGGGGCGCGACGCGGCGTTTTACGGTTTGGCTGAGCCCCGCGCGGAATTGCTCGAATGACGCTCCACCGATCCCCGGATGGCGCGAAGCGCCAGTCCGGGGCCCATAACCCCAACTGCCCAGCGCTAGGACGATTCCGGTTCGCGTTGATGGGTCCCAGACTCGCCGCGCACGTTGTGCGCGCCGCTCCGGGAATGGGTGGAGGATGAAGCGCGTTCTCGTTTTCGATTCCGGCGTCGGCGGGCTTTCGGTGTTCGACGCCATCGCGGCGGCCAAGCTCGATATCGAGCTCGACTATGTCGCCGACAATGCTTGGCTGCCGTACGGCTTGAAGAGCGACGCGGAGATCGCCGCACGCGTGCCGGCGTTGCTCGCGCGCGTCGCCGAGCAATGGAGACCTGACGTCGCCGTCATCGCCTGCAACACCGCGAGCACGATCGCGCTCGATCCCGCGCGCGCGGCGCTGCCGATTCCCATCGTCGGCGTCGTGCCGCCGATCAAGCCGGCGGCAGCACAAACGAAGACCGGTGTAATCGGGCTTCTAGCGACGCCGGCGACCATCCGCCGCGCTTACACTGCCGAGCTCATCGCCAATTTCGCGCCGGACAAACGTGTCGTGCGGCATGGCTCGGCGCTGCTTGTCGCAGCGGCGGAAGCGAAATTGCGGGGCGAACCCGTCGACTCCGCCGCGATCGCCGAAGCCATCGACGGCTTGTTCGGCGCGCCCGGCGGCGCGGAGATCGACGTCGTCGCACTGGCGTGCACGCATTTTCCGTTGCTGGTCGGTGAACTCATGGCGGCTGCGCCGCGGAGCTGCGCGTGGCTCGACTCTGGCGAAGCGATTGCGCGCCGCGTCGCCAATCTGCTGATCTTGTCCGCGGGCGACAGAGCTTCACGTGCGCGGCATGTCGGTTTCACTGACTTGGAACACGCACGCGCGCTCGCGCCGGCTCTGCGCGCGCGCGGCTTTGCAAGTTTGCATGGAATTTCACCGGCGCCCGACTTTTCCGTATACGGATGAAGCCACGTGTTGCGTTTTGGAAACGCACGCACGCTTCTCTGGAGTCTTGGGTATCGGTTGTGATTGCGCGGCCATGAACATTTGCTCACGGTGGTGAAGGGGGGCTGCCGGAAGGGAGCCCAAGAGACATGGCCGCTGCTTTTGGCGAGACGCCTATCGGGCTCTCGTCGCAGATCCTCAACATCGCGGGCGTGTTGACGCGCAAGGCCGCGCTCAAGGTGCCGCGCTATCAGCGGCCGTACACCTGGACCGAGCGCGAAGTGCGCCAGCTGATCCAGGATCTGCGGCGCGCCTATCTGCGCGGCGCCACGTTCTATTTCATCGGCCAGATCGTGCTGGTGAAGGGCCAGCACGGCAAACTTGAGATTTCCGACGGCCAGCAGCGCCTCGCGACGATGACCATGATCCTTGCGTACGTGCGCGATCGCTTGCCGCACCGCGCGTCGCATTATCAACAGCTGATCCTTTTGAACGAAGGTCACGGCAAGCCGCGCCTGTCCCTTCGCGACGAGGACGCGAACTTCTACTGGGGCTACGTGCAGGAGCCGATGCAAATGTCCAAGCTCGCCAGCTTGGACGAAATGGGCGTGGATTCAAAGGATTTGCTGATCGGCGCGGCGCGCGTGATCGCCGCCGAGCTCGGCGAAATGAGCGACCGCGATCTCGACGCGTTCATGTCCTACATCGTGCGCGCGACCACGCTGAACGTCATCGACGCCGACGAGCGCGGCTGTGCGGCGACGGTTTACAACACGGTCAACGACCGCGGCCTTGCGCTCTCCGCGGCCGACAACATGAAATGCGACTTGCTCGAGAACTCGCGCCTTTCGCCGCAAGACGCCGATGCGGCCGCGCGCAAATGGGATGAGCTGGAAGGGCAGGTCGGCCGGGAACACTTCGCCAAACTGCTCACCGAGATGCCGTTTCTGCTGACGGGCGAGGATTTGATCTCGCCAGGAGACTTGGGCGCTTTCCGCGCCCAAGTGGAAGCAGTCGGGGGCGTGCGCAACTTCCTGTTCGATCAGTTGCCGCGCTATGGCCGTGTGCAACGTCACATCCTGAAGTGCACGGTCGACGCAGGTCCTGCGACGGCGGAAGTGAACCGCCGGCTCAAGATGCTGCAGCAGCTCGACGTCTGGAACTGGTGCCCGGCGGCGCTGGCGCACTTGGCGGGGCATCGCGGTTCGCACGAGAAGACGCGGCGGTTCTTTCAGGCGCTCGACCGCTTCGCATTCGCCTGCGAGCTCTCGGTGATCGAGAGCAAGGTGCGGATCAAGCGCTTCGCGCAAGCCGTGCGCATGGCGAGCGACGAGAAAGCGTATCTGCCGGGCGGTCCGCTCGATCTGAGCGATTCCGAGCGGCTGCACTTTCTCGAGCGGCTCAACCGCTCTTCGCGCCGCGACCGTCAGCGCAGGCTGATCATGCTGCGCGTTGAAGCGGCGATGCCGGGCGGCAACGTGTTGGCGCTGACCGACGACGTCTCCGTTGAGCACGTGCTGCCACGCGCGGGTGGGCCGTGGTGGAACGATCGCTTCCCAAATAAGGCGATGCGCGAAGATCTGGCGAACTATCTCGGCAATCTCGTGCTGATCACGCCGGAGCAGAACGAAGAAGCCGACGTGAAGCCGTTCCCGCAGAAGAAGGAAATCTTCTTCCGCGCCGGCCCGCCGGTGCACGCGGTGACGAAGCACATCCGTCAGGTCAACGAATGGACCGCCGACGTGATCAACGCGCGCCACGAAGAGCTCGTGCGCATCCTGGGCAACGACTGGGAGCTGACGCGTCCGCAATGACTTGTTCCGCCGCTCCTCCACAAAGAGGGGCGGCGGAGCTTCTCGTTCGGGGCCGGAATTAACCTCGCGCTAACGGATTCGCGGCCAGGCATTAACCTCGCGTTCAGAGGTTGGGCGAGCGCCGGATGTCGCTTCTCTATGCCGTCGTGTTTGCAAGCCGGTGCCGCTCCACGCACCACCGGCTGGCGATCGACGCGCTGCGGCATCTGCGATCGCCGGACGCCGAAGCGTGGCGCAACATGCTGCTGCACTTCCACGGCGTGTACCTGAAGGGCGCCAAGGCGCCCGACGACGAGTTCAAGGATTTCAAGAACCACGTCCTGCACGTGCGCGACAGGGATTGGGGCGGCGCCATCGAAGCGTGCGAGGAATGGCAGCGCCGCACCGTGCGCGCGCTGATGATGAAGGATTGGGAGCAGGCGGCGTGGTCGGCGGGCGTGCTGTCGCACTATTACGTCGATCCGCATCAGCCGTTTCATACGCATCAGACCGAAGAAGAGAACATCATCCACCGCGCGGTGGAGTGGAGCTTCAACAAGTCGTACCGGGATTTTCAGGAAATCTTGGAAACGACAGGCGGCTATCCCGAAGTGCGTCCGCCCGCGGGCGAAGGGTGGCTGTCGCAACTACTGCGCGCCGGCGCCAGCGTGGCGACCAAGCAGTACGAGACGATCATCGATCACTACGACTTCGATGCGGGCGTGAAGAACCCGATTGCGGGGCTTGATGGCGAACTTCGCCACGCCATTGCGCCGTTGATCGGCATTGCGGCAGTCGGTTTCGCGCGCGTGCTGGATCGCACTTTCGAGGAAGCGGCAGTGCGTCCGCCGCGCATCGGGGGCACGCTGCAGGCGCTGTTCCTGGGTCTGCAGGCGCCGATCCAGCAAATCTTGAAGCAGATCGACGACGCCGAGACCCGGAAGGAAGTCGCGGCGCAGTACGAGGAATTTCGCCGCACCGGCAAGGTTCGCTCCACGCTCGGCGAGGACGACCGCGTCGTGCGCGAGCTTTACGCCGCCGAAGTTCTGAAAACGCCGCTGTCGTCGCTCGACGCCAAATGGCCGCGCGAAATCGGCGAAAAGACCGCCGCGGCCTTGTCGCGACCGCAATTGCCGAAGCCGAAGCCGGCCGCGATTGAAGCGCCGAAGATCAAGGCGCTGCCGCCGCCGAAGAAGACAAAGCAGAAGTTCGCGCTCGATGGCGAAGCGCCGGTGCAGCAAGCGCCGTCCATCGGGCCGAAAACCGCGCGCCGGCTCGAAGCGATGGGCGTGATGACGGTGAACGATTTGTTGCAGCTCTCACCGGAGGACGGCGAGCGCGAGATCGCGACGCGTCACATCTCCGCGCAAGTGATCAAGGATTGGCAGGCACAGGCGCTGCTTGCGTGCAGCGTGCCGGGGCTGAAGTCGCGCGAAGCGCAGGCGCTTGTGGCATGCGGCGTACGCACGTCCGAAGAGCTAACGAAGCAAGACGCCAACGCGCTCACCGAAGCCGTGGCGCAATGGGGCTTGTCGGAAGAGGGCGCGCGCGCCTGGGGCAGCGCTGCCGCGCCGACCGAAGAAGATGTCGCGGAATGGATCGAGCGCGCGAGGAGCGCCGGCAGAGAACCGCCGCCCGTGAAGCAGAAGGCGACCGCTTAGAGAAGCTGCTCGGCCCTCGCGAAGGCGAGGGCGCACAAACACAAGCCAATCCGGAAAGATTGGAGTCTATGGGTCCTCGCTTTCGCGAGGACCGAGCACAAGCCTAGATTCCCATCTGCGTCAGCACGATCGACGCCAGCAGCACCGGCATGATCAGCGCCGTCAGCGCGGACGCGACGACGCGCGCCGTCTTCATCACTTTGCGGCCCATGATCGGCTTCTCGTCGGTTCGCGGCGCGAGCGCCCACTGACAACAGAGCGCGAAGATCGCCGCCATCGCCGCGACAACCGCTCCGCCCACTGCGCCGGAGAACAGCGCGGCGACGCCGGACAGCAGCGCCAGGAACGCCAGGATGCCGTGGCCCGATTTGATCACGTTGCGCACGAGCCGGTCGGCGCGCCCGACATCCCAGCTCTTGAACGCGACAGGGGCGACGACGAACGAAAACAACGCGATCCAGCCAAGCCCGGCGGCGGCGAAGACAGTGGCAGATTGCTGCAGGTAAATCTGGAACATCCGCGCTCCCTAGCATGAGTCGGCGGGGTGCGCTGGCGCGGCGGAGTTACGCGTCTGTGTTGGTGCGCCGGCGAAACGGCTAGTCGCTGAAACGCATAAAGACGGGCAGGTTGTTCGGGTTCACGATGATGGGGAAACCGCCGAGTACGCCGCTGTTCGGCGTGCAGATGTAGTAGCGCTCGCCGTCCTTCAGGATCGCCATCACGGTTTCGCCGCCATAGATTTCCTCGAGCGGAAATCCGACCTCGGCGTAGTACTTGTTGCCGTTGCGCGTCCAGGCGAGCGAACAGATGCGGTCGCTGTGCTTCTTGGGCACGGCGACCTTGTTGTACTTCGCGGTGGCCTCGTAAACCTTCTCGGCGTCCGCGGCCTTTTCTAAGCCGGGCACGAAGAACTTGGGTCCCTGTTTGGCCATGTTAGTCCTGCTTCAGTTTGCCGAGAATTGCGCTGTCGCGGATGCCGATATGCGTCTTCCAATGCCCGCGCAACAGTCCTTCGCGCAGGTAGCCGGCGCGTTCGAACAGCGCGAGCGACGCGGCGTTGTCGGCGTCGACGTCAGCGTAGAGGCGATGCAGGCCGAGCGTGGAAAACGCGAAATCGTCGACGAGCGCGAGCGCTTTGTGGCCTAGACCGCGGCCTTGGGCGGCGCGTCGCAACAACAGGCCGATCTCCGCGACGCCTTCTCGGCGGACAAACAGCGCGATGCGTCCGAGCGCTTCGCCGCCGCCTTCGGTAATCGCCCAGCACAGGCCATTGGCCATGTCGACGGTGGCGGCGTTGTAGTCGCGCGTTTCCTCAACGCTGCTGAACGCAGCCTCCGACCAATAGTGATGCACCGCCGGATCGCCGTGCGCGACGAACATCGCTTCGGCGTCGCTGTCCACGAGTGGGCGCAGCACGACGCCATCGCCATGTAGCGTGGGCGTGGTCACGCTTCTTCTTTCGCGCGCTGGCTCGCGCGCAGTTTCACGCTTTCGCTTCGTAACTGTCCACACGCCGCGAGGATGTCGCGGCCGCGCGGCGTGCGGATGGGGGAAGCGTAGCCGGCTTTGTTCAGCACGGCGGCGAATTTCTCGATCGTGTTCCAGTCTGAGCACTCGTACGGCGCGCCCGGCCAGGGGTTGAAGGGGATCAGGTTAATCTTCGCCGGGATGTTGGCGAGCAGCTTCACCAGCGCGCGCGCTTCCGCCAGCGTGTCGTTGACGCCCTTCAGCATCACGTACTCGAACGTCACGCGCTTGGCGTTGCCGAGCGAGGGATACTGACGGATCGCCGCGAACAGGTCTTCGAGATTGTATTTCTTGTTGAGGGGCACGAGCTGGTTGCGGAGGTCGTCATTGGTGGCGTGCAGCGAGATCGCCAGCATCGCGCCGGTGCGCTGACCGAGTTCCGGAACCTTTGGCGCGACGCCCGCGGTCGACACCGTGATGCGCCGGCGCGAAATGGAAATGCCGTCGCCGTCGGAGACGACATCGATCGCATTGGCGACATTGTCGAGATTGTACAGAGGCTCGCCCATGCCCATGAACACGATGTTCGTGAGCCGGCGGTCGCCGTCGTTGAGCGGATTGTCCGTCGTGGGCCATTCGCCGAGCGCATCGCGCGCGATCATCACTTGCGCCACGACTTCAGCGGCGCTCAGGTTGCGCACAAGCTTCTGCGTGCCCGTGTGGCAGAACGTGCAGGTGAGCGTGCAGCCGACTTGGCTCGACACGCACAGCGCGCCCGAGCGTCCGACGTCGGGAATGAACACGCACTCCGCTTCTACGCCGGGACCGAACCTGATCAGCCATTTGCGCGTGCCGTCGTTGGAAATCTGCTCCGTCACGATCTCCGGCCGCGCCAGCGTGTAGTGCTGCGCAAGCGTTGCGCGCAGCTCCTTGGCGACGTTGGTCATCGCCGCGAAATCGGTGACGCCGTAATGATAGATCCAGCGCCACAGCTGCTCGGCGCGCATCTTCGCCTTGCCCGGCTCGACGCCGACGGCGACGAGCTTTTCGGCCAGCTCCTGCTTGGTCAGGCCGGCGATGGAAGGAAGGGCGGCGGTCATCGGCCCTTATGAAGCCGCGCAAAGCGTCCGCTTCAAGGCCCGGGCGGACAAAACCGCAGGCAGATTCATCCAAACGTCGCTTGCCCGGTGTGCGGAGCGGTTTAGGCTCGCGCCGTTCGCTGCCAGGGGAGACAGGCATGAAGGACGACTACAGCACAGCCGATCAAGAACAGGCCATGGCGATGATATCGGGGATGATGGGCACGTTCGGCATCATCGTCCTGCTCGTCTGCGTTTTCATGATCTTCTGCTACTGGAAGATTTTCTCGAAGGCCGGATATTCGGGCGCGCTGTCGCTGCTAATGCTCGTGCCGATCGCGAACCTGATCTTGTTCATCTGGTTCGCGTTCGCGGAATGGCCGGTGATCAAGCAGGCCCGCGGCGGCGCGCCGCGCTGACGACTTTCGAACTGAGGAATGCCGGAGGCGTCGCGCATTGCGCGGCGCCTCTGTCGTGTCAGGCCGTTGCTGTTGGCGGCGCGGGCGCTTTCTTCAGCCGCACTTCGCGCAGCGTTATGAAGAGCGTGGAAGCGATGACGATCGCCGCGCCCGACATCGTCACCAGGTTCGGGACTTCGTGGAAGATCGCGAAGCCGATGATCACGGCGAAGACGAGGCGTGTGTAGTCCAGCGGCGCCATCGCCGCGGCGTCGCCCAGGGTCATGCCTTTGATGTAGCAGACTTGGTTCAATAGCCCGAGCGCGCCCATGGCGCACAGAAGCGCGAGGTCGCCCGGCGTCGGCCAACGCCATTCGAGGATCGCCAGCGGTACGGCGAGCACGAAACCGAGCACCGCGCTCCAGGCCGTGAGCACGGTGATGGCGTGGTCGCGGGTCATCATCTTCATGCCGGTGACGGTGCCGGCGAACAGGAATGCCGATGCGAGCGCGGCGAACGCCGGCATCCCCACCGCGTTGGCCACCGATGGCTGCAGCATCAGCAGGACGCCCAGAAAGCCGACGAACGTTGCGCCCAAGCGGCGCGGGCCGATGTGTTCGTGCAGCACGAAGATCGCCAGCGGCACAACCCAGAGCGTACGGGTGAACGAGAGCGCATTGGCTTCCGCCAAAGGCATTTCCTGGAATGCGTAGAAGGCGAGGATCATGCCGACCGTGCCGGCAGCGGCGCGGAAGATCAGCACGCCCGGCCGCGTGGTGCGGAACGCACCTTTCGGATCGCGCAGGATGAACGGCGCCATGATCAGCAAGCCGGCGGCGGAGCGATAGAACGTTTGCAACGCCGGCGAATAGGAATGGCCGAGGAATTTGATCAGCGTCGTCATCACCGTGAAGGTCAGCGAGGACGCGAGCATCCACAGCGCGCCGCGGATGTTGCCGGAGAGGCTCGCATGCGCGGCGCGCAGGCGCTCGACGTGGTTCATGCCTTCGGCTTTGGCGGCGTCGTCATTTCCGGCGGCGGGCCGCCTGGCATGATCGGCCGCGCGGGATAGCCGCCGAGCGCGAGCAGGCGGTCGTACATGATGAGCGCGCCGGCAAGCCCGACGTTGAGGCAGAACTTGGTCGGGATCTTCACGACGTGTGTGCACCGCGCGAGCATCTCCGGCGACAGCGACCCGCGCTCGCGTCCGAGCACGTACGCGGCGGCCTGGGGGTGCATGAATTGAGGAAGTTCGATTGCGTCGTCGGTGAGTTCGACGCCGACCAGTGCGCAGCCCTTTGGCAAGCGCAGATCGGCGATCGTGTCGTACGGATAGTAAGGGACGTGACCGAAGCTGCGCGACGTATCGGCGTTGTAAGCCTCGCGCACCTTCGGATGCGCGTTGACAGTGAAGAAGAAACTCGCCCCGAATGCATGCGCAGTACGCATCAGCGCGCCGAGGTTCATCGGCTTGGAAAGCTCTTCCGCCCCAACCCCGAAATAGCCGCGCATCTCGGTCTAACTCCTCCCCCGTTTACGGGGGAGGTCCGCGCGAAGCGCGGGGAGGGGGGCGTCGACTCCCCCCTCAGTCTCGCTACGCTCGACAGCTCCCCCGTGAACGGGGGAGCAGTTACGGAGCGCAAATCTCACTCTGCCGGCGCCTTGCAGTTCTCGTACGGGCCTCCAGCCGCGCCTTCGAGCGTCGCTTCGCCTTGGTGATCCCAGTACATCGTGTGCGCGTCGGAGTAGCGCGCGCCGGAGCCGGAGATGGCGCTGCCGAGGCGATAGGTCTGGCCGCCTGCGTTGACGACAGCGCAGCTCGTCTGCGTTTCGAACGCGACGCTGAACGTCACGCCGTTGTCGCAGGAGTATGTCGTCGCATGCTCAGTCGCGTACGTGCCTGAAGGGCAGGGCGCTCCCGGCGGCAGCGGCTCTTCAGCCGCAGTCGTGGATTCGGTGGACGCCGTTGTCGATGTCGTTGCCGCTGGCCCACAAGCGGTGAGCGTCAAAACGGTGAAGAGCGCGCCAGCGAGTGCAATCGATTTCATAAGAACCTCCCACCTCTCAATGCAAATCAACGATGGCAATTGTTGTAGGGCGAACCCGGCGCGCCGGTTAGGGTCGCACTGCCGCCACGCTCCCAATACTCCACGCTGCCGTTCGAATAACGTGCGCCCGAAGCGCCGGCGACGTGCGGTAGGCGGAAGGTCTGCCCGCCCGCGAACACTTCGGCTTCGCCGCTGCCGTTGATGCGTGCGCTGAAAGCGCGACTGTTGTCGCAACGCCAATCCATGCGGCCGGACGCCGAAGGCCCGGACGAGCTGGCGCACGCCGCGAGCAGCACGAAAGCGAACAGGGCGAGTGTTTGTTTCATCTGATCCCTCACGAAGTCTCGATTATTGCGGCGTCCGCCAGCATTGCCCGTACGGTCCGCCCGCTGCGCCGTCGAGCGCAGCCATGTCCTGGTGCTCCCAATAGGCGACGTGCCCGTCAGTGTAGCTCACGCCATTCTGCGAAGGCGTTTCGCTCAGGTTATAAGTTTGGCCGCCAGCGTACACGTTCAGTTTTTCACCGTCGGCGCTGACTTCGAATGTTCGCTGGCCTTCGCAGTACCAGGTGGTGCGATCGGCGGCCGTTGTATTTGCGGCGGCGGTGCTCGCGACGGTGGAGTTAGACGGTTGGCTGCAGGCCGTCGTCAACAGCAAAGCAACGAGTGCAAGCGTTCTCATGGGCATCACCTGAAGGTCTTGATTTCGCGCGCCCCCGCGCTTGTGGCCCAAGCCCGTTTCATGCCCTGCGTCGTGAACGGCGCGGCGACATTGCCCTTCGCGTCGACCGCGATCATGCCGCCTTCGCCGCCTATGGAATGCATGTCGGCGATTGCGCCGTCGGTCGCTTGCGCGAGATTTGCGCCAGCGTAGGCGATGCGCGCGGAAACATCCGCGGCGGCGTTCGAGCGCATGAAGTATTCGCCAAGCCCTGTGCACGATACCGCCGCGCGCTCATCGGCCCAGCATCCCGCACCGATGATCGGGCTGTCGCCGACGCGGCCCATCAGCTTGTGCGACGTGCCGCCGGTCGATGTGCCCGCGGCCAGACGTCCGTTGCGATCCAGCGCGACCGCGCCGACCGTGCCCGCATTTGGCAAACCGGACTCAGCGCTGCGATAATAGGCTTTTGGATCGTCCACGCGCGCGAAGTCGCGCTCGGCTGCAAACCGCGCCGCGCCGGCGCCGGCGAGAAGCACGTGCTCGGTTTCCTCCATCACCGCGCGCGCGATGCGGATTGGCGAGACGTAGCCGACGATCGCGGCGACCGCGCCTGCGTCGCGGTTCGAGCCGTCCATCAGCGACGCATCGAGTTCGTACACGCCCTCGGCATTCGGCCATGAGCCTTTGCCGGCGACGTGCAGCCCGCACGACTCCAGCGCTTCCACCATCGCGGTCACGACATCGAGCGCGCTCTCGCCGGCCGCGAGCATCGCGGCGCCTCGGTCGATCAGCCCGGCCATGTGCTCTTCTTCGCGCTCGTAGGTGCGCCGCGCCATCGCGCCGGCGCCGCCATGCAGCGCCAGAGCCCAAATATTGGAGGAGTCAGCCATCTCGCGACCCTATCACCGCTCGGTCCCCGCGAAAGCGGGGACCCATGGTCACACGCGCGGTTATGGACCCCCGCTTTCGCGGGGGCCGAGCCGGGGTGTTTGTGGCGTCACGTTGCGTGGTTCCGGCGCGATTTCGGATTTCTTCCCGATGAAGCCCTTCTTGTAGCCAACGAAGAGGGCGATCAGCGTCGCGGAGGGCACGAAGCCGTCGATCTGCTCGGTCACGTCCCCCAGTTCCCAGAGCGAGAAGAGCCCGACCGGGCCCCACATCCAGGTCAGAAGCGCAATGCCGGCCAGATCCTCCACCGAACCGATGATCGGCACGCGGCCAATGGTGAAATTGACGAGGTCGATGCCGATCGAGATGGCGAGGCGGATGAAGTAGCCGCGGCGGGTCATGGCCATGAACGCAAACTAGTACGTGACCTCAGGCCTCACCACCCATTCCCGGATCGCCGCGCAGCGGCGAGTCCGGGATCCATAACCCCTGCTGCTCGTGTTTATGGGCCCCGGACTTTCCGCTTCGCGGAAATCCGGGGATGGGTGCATGTGGTGTTCGGCTGCGGTAAAGCTCGCCGCGGAGGTTCTCGAATGAAAGCGCTGCTGAGCCGCAACCCAGGTCCGCCGGAATCGCTGGAATTCGCCGACGCGCCCGATCCCGTCGCCGGCGAGGGTGAAGTGGTGATCGCGGTGAAGGCCGCGGGTGTGAATTTTCCCGACGTGCTGATCATCGAGGACAAGTACCAGTTCAAGCCGGAACGGCCGTTCGCGCCCGGCGGTGAAGTCGCGGGCGTGATCGAGGGCGTGGGCGCCGGCGTCACGCACGTGAAGCCGGGACAGCGCGTGATCGGCTCGGTGGGGTGGGGCGGCTTTGCGCAGAAGGTGAAAGCGCAAGCCGCGCGCGTGCTGCCGATTCCGGACGCGATGCCGTTCGATGAAGCCAGCGCGTTCATCCTTACGTACGGCACATCTTATTACGCGCTGAAAGATCGCGGTGCGTTGAAGAGCGGCGAAACGCTGCTCGTGCTCGGCGCCGCCGGCGGCGTCGGCGTGGCCGCGATCGAGTTGGCGAAAGCCGTCGGTGCGCGGGTGATCGGTGCGGTGTCGAGCGAAGCGAAGGCGCGTTTCGCGAAGGAAGCGGGCGCTGACGATACCGTCGTCTATCCGGCGGCGATGATGTCGAAGCAGGAAAGCAAGGATCTCTCCGACGCGTTCAAGCGCGTCTGCGGCGGCGGCGCCGATGTCGTCTACGACGCCGTCGGTGGTCCGTACTGCGAGCCCGCGCTGCGGGCGATGAACTGGAACGGACGCTATCTCGTGATCGGTTTTCCCGCCGGCATTCCGCAGCCGCCGCTCAACCTCACTTTGCTGAAATCGAGCTCGATCGTTGGCGTATTCTGGGGCGCGAGCGTCGCGCGCGAACCGGCGCTGCACCAGCAAAACACGCGCGATCTGTTCAAGCTTTATGCGGAAGGCAAAGTGAAGCCCCGCATTTCCGCGCGTTATCCGCTGAAGGACGGCGGCAAGGCCATCCGCGCTTTGATGGATCGCAGCGCGACGGGAAAACTCGTCGTCACGATGGAATGACGCGCACGTGACCATCTTCGGCGGCGCCTGGAGCAATTCGCCCGGCAATTGGATTGGCGTCGCATGGTTTGCCTGGGCGATATCCTGGATGGCGGCTGCCGCCTGGAGCAAGCGGGCGGCGTCTAGCGCGAGCCCAGCGCAACAAGCGCCGAGCATACTCGTCAGCGCGATCGGTTTTCTGCTTCTGTTCGGGATTCTGCGCAGACTGCGTTTCGCGCCGCTGTGGACGGTTGGCGATGCTGGCGGCTGGGCGTGCTTCGCTGCTGTGGTTGTAGGTGTTGCTTTTGCGTGGTGGGCGCGGCTGCACCTTGGCGCGCTCTGGTCCGGCGGCGTGCAGGCGAAGGAGGGACATCGCATCGTCGACACCGGGCCCTATGCGATCGTGCGCCATCCGATCTACACCGGCATGCTGCTGGTTGCGTTCGCGACGGCGATCGCGCGCGGCACGGGCGACGCGTTGCTTGGCGCGGCGCTCATCGCGATCGGTTTTTGGATGAAGGCGAGCCTTGAGGAGCGCTTCCTCTCTCAAGAACTTGGCGAGGCCACCTATGCACAATATCGCGCGCGCGTGCCGATGCTCGTGCCGTTCGTGAAGTTCGGTTAGCGCGGAAGCCCGGCGCCCAACGTTAGCGCAAACGCGATGAAGATCAGCGCGCCCATTGCGATCCAGCGCCAATCGCGCGTAATCAATGGCGCGGCCGCGCCCGTCGCATCTGGCCCGCTTCGTCCCAGCAACAGCAGCGGCGCGGACGCCGCGCCGACCTCCAGCAATCCTTGCCGCGTCGAGGCGAGCCAATCCGGCGCATAAAGGAGCGCGGCAAGCGCGGCGCCGATCGCACCGCTGATCCAAACGATCCACGCCAGGCGCCGCAATCGTCCCGGCGCCATGTTGTAGGGTTTGGCTGCGTGGCGAATGAGGCGGAACGAGACGACATAGAGCGCGAGCCCAACGGCGCAGCCGATGACGCGCATCGGCCAACTCACGCCGCCAAACGCCGCGCGCAACGCGAAAAACGCGTCGCCCTCGCCAATCAGCATGGCGCTCAACAGGTATCCCGCTTCCCAGAAGAAGCTGAAACTCATCGACGCAAGCGCAAGAAGACGCAGCGCAGCGTACCGAGCGGGCGCAATCGCCAACACCGCGAGCATCGCCGCGGCCCAGCCCAAGTTCACCAATGGTCCCGCCGCGGGGATCCACGCATTGCGGACAGAGCAGTCGAAATAGATGCTCGTTAGCCGTTCGATGCGCCCAACCGACAGAAGGCAAGCGCTGCCGTGACCGATCGCTTCATGCGCGACGGTCGTAAGCGCCACCGCCGCGAGCGCTAGCGCTGCGATTGTAGGCGCATCGTCCCGCGCGGCAGTCATGCGCGCTTCTGAAATCCGGCTAGAACCTCGCAAAACCAGCGTGCAGCGGTGAGGGCGGAGATGTTGGCGACATCGAGCGAGGGATCGAACTCGGTGAGGTCGATGCTGCGCACTTTCGGATGCGCGCAAATCTTGCGCGTTGCGTCGAAGAATTCCTGCGGCGCCACGCCGCCCGGCCGCGCGCCGGGCGCGCCGGGCATGTGGCCGCGTTCGATCACGTCGATGTCGAAGTCGACGTGAATGACGTCGCAGCGCGCCGCCAGCCGCGACAGCGCGTTTTCGGCAATCGCCGCTAACCCTTCGGCGCGGCATGCAGCGGCGGTCGCGACATAGATGCCGGCGGCCTTCGCCTTCTCGTGCGCCTTCTTCGTGTTGGCGAAGGGCAGGAGCCCGATCTGCGCGATGTGCGCGCCGGGCAGGCCGTCTTGTAGCAGCGCCTGGATCGGATTGCCGTTAGTCAAGCCGCAATCGGTGTCGCGGAGATCGAAGTGCGCGTCGAGGGTGAGCACGCCGACTTTCTGCAATGAGCGATCAAGCGCGTGTACGGCAGGCCGTGTCACCGCGTTGTTGCCGCCGAGCAGGATCGTCAGCGGATGTTTTGCCGTCAGCGGCGCCATGCGCGCGACGATTGGCGCGAGCGCTTCCGCCGGTTCCAACCGTTCCACGTCGACATTGTCCGCATCGAAAACGCGAAGCGCGGAGAGATCGGTCTCTGTGTCCAGGTCGTACACGCTCATCCGCTTCAACGCCGCGCTCACCGTCGCCGGCGCCAGATCGCACCGCCCCGGCGTGATCGACCCCAGCCCCAACGGCGCGCCGAGCAACGCGACGGGCGCGTTCGAGTCCTTCGTCAGCAAATCGGCGGCGGAGAACCACGAGCGGCAATCGGAATCGTTGGATGTCATGCGCGATCTCTACGCTCCCCCTCCCCTTGAGGGGAGGGGGTAAGGGGGCCGGGTGAACCTCGATCTCTCCGCTCGGCCCTCGCGAAAGCTAGGTCCACGTCGAGCACGCGCACCGGTCCAACCATGGGCCCTCGCTTTCGCAAGGGCCGAGCGGATGTACCTGTGTTCATAATGAGGTGTATGAGCGAGCGCATGTGGGACACGCTCTGGCTCAACGCGAACCTGGCGACGATGACGCAGAGCGACGTGCCCTACGGCGCGGTCGCGGACGGCGCCATCGCCGCGAAGGACGGCAAGATCGCGTGGATTGGCCGCGCGGCTGAGCTGAGCGGACAGCCCAGCACGCTCGCGCGCCACGTTGAAGACTGCTGCGGCGCTTGGATCACGCCCGGCCTTGTGGATTGCCACACGCACCTTGTGTTCGGCGGCGACCGGTCGCGCGAGTTCGAGATGCGGCTGCAAGGTAAAAGCTACGAAGAGATTGCCCGTGCGGGTGGGGGTATTGTCTCCACCGTCAGAGCCACGCGCGAGGCGAGCGCGGACGAGTTGATCGAACAAGCGCTGCCGCGTTTGCAAGCGCTGGCTGTCGAAGGGGTCACCACTGTCGAAATCAAATCGGGCTACGGCCTCGATCTCGAAACCGAGCTGAAGCAACTCGAAGTGGCCAAAGAAGTCGGCGTACGGGAGAGCGTGCGCGTCCAGCGCACCTTTCTTGGCCTGCACGCACTGCCGCCGGAATTCCGCTATGATCGTGCGGCGTACGTCCAACTTGTCGCGGACGTCCTGATCCCGGCTGTCGCCGCTGCGGGTGCAGCGGATGCCGTCGACGCGTTCTGCGAAAACATCGGCTTTACAGCGGACGAAGTGGACTACGTTTTCGCCGCCGCGCGCCAGAATGGCCTCGACGTGAAACTCCACGCCGAACAGCTCAGCAATCTCCACGGCGCGGCGCTCGCAGCGCGGCATGAAGCGCTTTCCGCCGATCACCTCGAATACGTCGACGACGCCGGTATCGCCGCGATGGCGGAGGCGGGCACGGTCGCGGTGCTGCTGCCCGGCGCATTTTACTTCCTGCGCGAAAAGACGCTGCCACCGGTCGACAAGCTCCGCGCCGCTGGCGTGCCGTTGGCGCTCGCTACCGACTGCAATCCGGGCACGTCGCCGATCACGTCGCCGCTCGCGATCATGAACATGGCTTGCACACTCTTCCGCATGACGCCCGAAGAGGCTCTCGCCGGTTTCACCCGCGAAGGTGCGCGGGCGTTGGGTTTGCAGGACGAAATCGGCACGCTTGAAGTCGGCAACGTGGCGGACCTCGCGATTTGGGATGTGAAATCGCCCGCCGAACTCAGCTACTGGCTGGGCGCACCGTTGCTGCGCGAGCGTGTGTTCGCGGGGCGCGTTGTGTGACGGCGCCGGGCGCGCTAGAAGCGCGCCAACAAATCCGGGAGGAAACCTCGTGTCATCGCGCCGCGATCCTTCGCGCGTGATCCGCGCGCCGCGTGGGACGCAGATATCGTGCAAGAGCTGGCTCATCGAAGCCGCGTTGCGCATGCTGATGAACAATCTCGATCCGGATGTCGCCGAACATCCGGAAGAGCTTGTCGTCTACGGCGGCATCGGCCGCGCCGCGCGCGATTGGGCTGCGTACGATAAGATCGTCGAAACGCTGCGGCGCCTCGAAAGCGACGAAACGTTGCTCATTCAATCCGGCAAACCCGTCGGTGTTTTCAAAACCCATGCCGATGCGCCGCGCGTTCTGCTCGCCAACTCCAACCTCGTTCCGCGCTGGGCGACGTGGGAGCATTTCGACGAACTCGATCGCAAGGGCCTCATGATGTACGGCCAGATGACGGCCGGGTCGTGGATCTATATCGGCACGCAAGGCATCGTGCAGGGCACCTACGAAACGTTCGCGGAAATGGGCCGCAAGCATTTCGGCGGCGATTGGTCCGGCAAATGGATTCTCACCGCGGGCCTCGGCGGCATGGGCGGCGCGCAGCCGCTGGCGGCGGTGATGGCGGGCGCGTGCTGCTTGGCAATCGAATGCCAGAGCGACCGCATCGAAAAGCGGCTGCAGACGCGTTATCTCGATAAGCGCGCGAATTCACTCGACGAAGCGCTGGCGATGATCCGCGACGCTTGCACGAAGAAGGAAGCGATCTCCGTCGGCTTGCTCGGCAACGCGGCGGAGCTTTTGCCGGAGATGGTCAAGCGCGGCATCCGCCCGGATGCGGTGACGGACCAAACCTCCGCGCACGATCTCGTCAACGGCTATTTGCCCATCGGCTGGACCGTCGAGCGCTGGGAAAAGACGCGCGCGCAAAATCCGGAGAGCGTGCGCGAAGCGGCGCGCGCTTCGATCGCCGTGCACGTGAAAGCGATGCTCGATTTTCACAAGCAGGGCGTGCCCACCGTCGATTACGGCAACAACATCCGCCAAGTCGCAAAGGACGAGGGCGTGGAAGACGCGTTCGCGTATCCGGGCTTCGTGCCGGCGTACGTGCGTCCGCTGTTCTGCCGCGGCATCGGCCCGTTCCGCTGGGCGGCGCTTTCGGGCGATCCCGAAGACATCGCGCGCACCGACGCGAAAGTAAAAGAACTCATCCCCAACGACGCGCACCTGCATCGCTGGCTGGACATGGCGAAAGAGCGCATCGCCTTCCAAGGTCTGCCCGCACGCATTTGCTGGGTGGGTTTGGGCCTGCGCGACAAACTAGGGCTTGCGTTCAACGAGATGGTCGCAAAGGGCGAAGTGAAAGCGCCGATCGTGATCGGCCGCGATCATTTGGATTCCGGCTCGGTCGCATCGCCCAACCGCGAAACGGAAAAAATGCGGGACGGCAGCGATGCAGTCAGCGATTGGCCGCTCTTGAACGCGCTCCTCAACACCGCAAGCGGCGCGACTTGGGTGTCGCTGCATCACGGCGGCGGTGTCGGCATGGGCTACTCGCAACATTCCGGCGTGGTGATTGTTTGCGACGGAACGGAAGCGGCAGCGAAACGCATCGCGCGCGTGCTGTGGAACGACCCGGGCACTGGGGTGATGCGGCACGCGGATGCGGGGTATGACGAAGCGATTGAGTGCGCGCGTGACCAAGGACTCGATTTGCCGAGTTTGGGAGCGCGGTGATGCGAACAATTCGTCATTCTGGGGCGACGCGCTCGAAGAGCGCGGCGAGCCCAGAATCCAGGCCCAAAGCGCTCCCAACCCTGGATTCTGGGCTCGCGCTTCGCGCGCCCCAGAATGACGGCGGAGCAGTTAGATGAAGAAACTAGACCTCCCCGATCTCCGCGCCATCTGGAACGGCGAACGCAATGTCACGCTCGACGCTGCCGATTACGCGCGCGTCGATGCTTCCGCCGAAGCGGTGAAGCGCATTTTGGCCTCGGGCGCGGCGATATACGGAGTCAACACCGGTTTTGGGAAACTTGCATCCAAGCGCATCGACACGGCGCAGCTTGAAGAGCTGCAGCGCAACCTCGTGCTCTCGCACGCTGTCGGCGTCGGCGCGCCGCTAAGCGATCGCGTCGTGCGACTGGCGCTCGCGCTAAAGATCGTGACGTTGGCGCAAGGTCGCTCGGGGGCGCGGCGCATCGTTGTCGACGCGCTGATGCAGCTGCTCACTAAGAACGCGCTGCCGCTTATTCCGAGCCAAGGTTCGGTCGGCGCATCCGGCGATCTCGCGCCGCTTGCGCACATGTCGTGTGCGCTGCTCGGTGAAGGGCAGATACGTATGGGCGGCGCAACGCTGTCTGCGAATGCGGCGCTCAAGACAATCGGTCTCGAACTGATCGTGCTCGGCCCGAAGGAAGGGCTCGCGTTGCTCAACGGCACGCAAATCTCAACCGCGCTCGCGCTTGACGCGCTCTTCCGCACGCAAGACGTGTTCGACGCCGCGCTCGTCGCCGGCGCAATGTCGGTGGACGCGTGCAAAGGGAGCGACGCGCCGTTCGATGCGCGTATCCACGAAGCGCGCGGGCACAAGGGCCAGATCGAGGTTGGCGAACGCCTACGCGCATTGATGGCGGGGAGCGCGATCCGCGAGAGTCATCGCGTCGGCGACGAGCGCGTGCAGGATCCGTATTCGCTGCGGTGTCAGCCGCAAGTCATGGGCGCGTGTCTCGATGTTTTGCGCAACGCCGCGACGACGCTCGAGATGGAAGCCAATTCCGTCACCGACAATCCGCTCGTCTTCGCCGAAGACGATGCGATCCTTTCCGGTGGCAATTTCCACGCCGAGCCCGTCGCCTTCGCCGCCGACATGATTTCCATGGCCGCCGCCGAAATCGCCTCGCTGAGCGAACGGCGCATCGCGGTGCTGATCGACTCCACGCTCTCCGGCCTGCCGCCGTTTCTGGTGGAGGAGGGCGGGCTCAATTCCGGGTTCATGATCCTCCAGGTGGCCGCTGCCGCGCTAGTTTCCGAAAACAAAACGCTGGCGCATCCCGCCAGCGTCGACACGATCCCAACTTCCGCGAACCAGGAGGATCACGTGTCCATGGCGACATTCGCGGCGCGCAAAGCCGGCGATATCGCCGGCAATGCGGCCAATGTTGTCGCGATCGAACTGCTCGCCGCCGCGCAAGGCATCGAGTTTCACGCACCGCTCAAGACATCCGGGCCGCTGCAGCGCGTGCTCGCCGCTGTGCGCAACGTTTCGGCGCGCGTC
>JADMIO010888906.1_pt1 | contig 35082 bp, 26 predicted proteins | sample 8958161 | NCBI WGS metagenome assembly JADMIO01 (sample SAMN16585339, study PRJNA669376) | soil metagenome | isolation source: Crop rotation soil | place: USA: Cullars Rotation, Alabama | collected 2011
GGAAAGGGGTCCGGCCTTCGCTCGGATACCGGTCTGTCGACCATAAAAGCGGAAACTGGATAGTGGTGAGCGGAAAGCGGAAAGCTCTCCGGCCAACGCTCGGATACTTATCTGACGACGCGCGGTTGCGCCGTCAGGCTTGGGCGAGTTCGGCGAGAACGGCTTTGGTGATGGCGGCGGTGCCGTCCTGGCCGCCGAATTCGCAGGGCACTAATTTGCTGCCGGCGAATGCAGCGCGCACCGCCTCTTCCAGTATCTGCGCGGCTTCGGCGAGTTGCGCGCTGCCGTGGCGTGCGCCCAGCCAGTCCAGCATCATTGCCGCCGACAGGAACATGGCCGTGGGATTGGCCTTGCCTTGTCCGGCGATGTCGGGCGCGGTGCCATGACAGGGCTGGAACATCGCGTGCTTGGCGCCGATGTCTCCTGAGGGGGCAAAGCCCATGCCGCCGATCAAGCCCGCGCCAAGATCGGACAGGATGTCGCCGAACATGTTTTCGGTCACGATCACATCGAATGCCCAGGGCTTGAGCAGCAGGTTGAGCGCGGTGGCATCGATGTTCGCGCAATCGGCTTTGAAATCCGAAAATTTGGCTGCGCGCTCGGTGAACACCTGGCGCATGAAGGCGTAGGACTTGAGCACGCCGGCCTTGTCCACGCAGGTCACGTTGCCCGGGCACCCGCGCTGGCGCCGTTGCCGGGCCAGTTCGAAGGCGTAGTCGAACACGCGTTCGCAGCCGGCGCGCGTGATGCGCATCGTATCGAGCGCGGTGCCGGCATCCTGCATGACGCCGCGCCCGCGCGCGTAATACAAACCCTCGGTTTGCTCGCGCAGGATCACGAGATCGATCTGCCCGGCGCGCGCGTCGCGCAGCGGCCCCGGCGCGCCGGGGATCGCCCGGATCGGCCGTACCCCGGCAAAGAGCTCGTACTCCATGCGGATATCGAGTTGCGGCGCGATTTCGGTGCCATCCGGATAACGGATGTCGGGCATGCCCATTGCGCCGAACAGGATTGCATCCGCCCTGCCCAGTTCCTTCATGGCCGCATCCGAAAGCGCCGTTCCGCTCTTGCGGTAGGCCAGTGCGCCGCCCGGCAGCTTGTTCCAGGCAAAGCGCGGCAGGTCGAGTTTGTCTGCCAGGCATTCCAGCACCTCGAGGCAGACCGCCATGACCTCGACGCCGATGCCGTCGCCCGGCAGCACGGCTATGCGCAAATCGGCTCCCTGCGCCATGTGCTATTGCTTTGCTATTGGCGATCAGGTCAGGCGCGACCAGCCCGGCTCATTGCGATCGAGCAGGCGTTTCAGGGCCTCGAAGTGCAGCACCGACTGCTGGCGCTCGCTCTCGATCTGCCGGCACACGTCCGCAACCATCTTCTCCGGCGCACGCTTCAGTTTCCCGCCGGTGCCCTGCGCCAGCACCTGCACCATGCAGCACCGCTCCAGGTAATAAAGGTCGTCGAATGCGTAGGCCATGTTGTCTCCGCACACGATGACGCCGTGGTGCTGCATGAACACCACGCTTTTGTCGCCGAGCGCGTTACAGATGCGATCGCCCTCCTCATTGGCCAGTGCAACGCCGCCATATGCGCGATCGTAGCCGATGCGCCCGTAGTAGCGCATGGCACTCTGATTGGCACAGACGTCGAGTTCGCCGTTCTCGAGCAGGGTCAGCGCGGTGGCAAACGGCATATGCGTGTGGAGCACGCACTTCTTGCGCTTGCCGCGATGGATGCGGCCGTGAATGAAAAACGCGGTGGGCTCGACCTTGTGCTTGCCGTCGACCACTTCACCGTTTTCGTCGACCACCATCAGGTCGGCGGGCGTCAGCTCCGACCAGTGGAAGCCTTGCGGATTGATCAGGAATTTCGCCGGATCGCCGGGCATTTCCAGGCTGAAATGGTTGCACACGCCCTCATTGAGCCCCATGCGCGCGGCGCTGCGCAGGGCGGCGGTCAGGTCGATGCGGGCCTGCGTGACGGGATCGAAGCGCTTCATCCGTTCCTCCTATTTTTTTCTCGAAGTGCATTCTGCCACAGCCGTGTTGCGCGCGAAGCGACGCCTGCAAGGCATGAAAATTTCAGCCTTTCCCCTTTTATGGTCGACAGACCGGTATCCGAGCGAACGCCGGACCCCTTTCCGCGTTTCCCTTTTTGCTTTCCCCTTTCCCCTTTCCCCTTTCCCCTTTCCCCTTTCCCGTTCGCCGTTCGCCGTTCACCGTTCACCGTTCACCGTTCTCAACGAGCAACGCCGCGGCGGGAAAACTGGCGAAGGCCTGTGCCAGGTCGAGGGTGCCCGCATTCACCGCAAGGCGCTCGCCGGTGAGCGCATTGGCAAAGCGGGCGCCTTCGCCGAATTCCTTCACATCGAGCCGGGTATCGGTCCAGATTTCGCTGCCGAGCGGCAGCTTGCCCGGTTCGCGCAGCAACTGCGCAAACAGGCGCGCGCCGATGACGATCAGCGTGCGGCCTTCGTGGCGGCGGGCGAAGGCAACGACATGCTCGGCCTGATTGCCGGTGGCGGCGAGCGGCAGGTAGGCTCCCTGCTTGAACAGGTCCGGCAGCTCGCGGCGCAAGCCGAGCAGCCGGGCGGTGATGTGGAGCTTGGCGCGCCCGTCGTACAAAGACTCGAGCAGGCCACGGGCGTGGGCCGCGCAGAGCGCCTCGGAGCCCAGGGCTTCGTCGAGCAGGCGTGCGCGCAGCGCGAAATCCACCGGCCGGCGGTTGTCGGGGTCGACCAGGACGAGATCCATGATTTCGTTGCCCTGGTACAGGTCCGGCACGCCGGGCGAAGTAAATTTGAGCAACGTCATGATGAGCGTATTGAGCGCGCCGAACCAGGCAATCGGCTCCGCGCGAGCGCGCAGATCATCGAGAAACGGATTGGGCTGCACGCGAGCAAGCGCGCCTCTCACGAAGCCGACGAGGGCACGCTCGTACTCCTCGCTCGGGTTGATCCAGCTGGTGTGGGCTTTTGCCTCGCGCGCGGCCTTGATCATGTAGGCCTCGATGCGGCTGCGCCAGGCCGCGAGCGAGTCTTCATCGAGCGCGCCCGGCGCAAGCGTGCCGAGCAAGATCTGGTAGAGCAGATACTCGTCGGCCCGCGAGGGCGCGCTCTCATCACCGATCTTGCTGCGATGCGCGCGGTTGAGCAGGCTCCAGCGGCGCAGCGCGAGTCGCCAGTTGGCCGGCATCTCGGAGAGCACATCGATGCGGTTGCGCACGTCCTCGGAGCGCTTGTTGTCGTGCGTGGAGGTAGCGAGCATGGTGTGCGGCCAGCGTGCGGCGCGATCCGCGCTCGCGCCGTGAAAGGCGCGCACGGTCATGCCGAACTGGCCCGGATCGCCGCCCACTTCGTTGAGCGCAGCCAGGCGGCTGTAGCGATAGAAAGCGGTGTCTTCCACGCCCTTGGCCGCAACCGGTGAAGTGAACTGCTGGAAACGAATCGCAAAATGCCGCACGAGCTGGCCCAGACGTTCATCCGCGCCTTCGATCGGTTGTCCGAGCAGCGACTGGCGCACGAAATCGAAGATCGACGTGTCCGCCGCCTGGCTGCGCCGGCGCGCCTGCGCCACCGCCCAGTCGACATAGCGCAGGTCCTGCGCGGAGGGCGCATCGACAATGTAGGTGCGATACACCGGCATGCACGCGGTCACCTGGGCGAGCGCCTGTCGCAGCGTATTGAACGTGTAGTCACGCGTGCGCCGGTCCGCGTGCGCGATGCGCAGCAACTGGCTCGAGAGCACGGTCAGCTCGGAGGCGAGCGCGCTGCGCATGATGGCGCGCTTGCCCTGATAGGCATCCTCACCGAAGCTTTGCTCCTCGCGCGAGAACGAGTGCCAGATCCGGTCGAATTTTGCGCTTGCACCGGCATCCACCAGCACGCCGTTGACCACGTTGGCAAAACGATACCCGGTGGTGCCGTGCACGTGCCAGCTCTCGGGCACGTCCTCGTGTGGCGCGGCAATCTTTTCCACCACGACATACAGCGGCCGCGAGGGCCTGCCGTTCGCTCCGTGTTCGGGCAGCACTGCGCCGATGCGCCGGGCGTAGCCTTCCTGCAGCCGGCGGAAATACTGCGCCGGGTCGTACAGTCCGTCAGGATGGTCGATGCGCAAACCGTCCACGGCGCCGGCGGCGGCCAGTTCGAGCACGAACGCATGGGTGGCCTCGAACACGCGTTCGTCTTCCATGCGCAGCGCCGCGAGATCATTGATGTCGAAAAAGCGCCGGTAGTTGATCTCATCCGAGGCCACCCGCCAGAATGCCAGACGGTAGGCTTGGGCTTCGAGCAGTTCGTGCAGCGCGTCGTGCTTGCCGGGGGCGTTCAAACTGGTGAGCGCGGCGGTGATGGCGGAGGCGACGTCGGGCCGCCGGCCGACCAGCCGCGCGAGGCGGCCCTTGTGGATCTCCTTGTCGCGTGCGCGCTCGGTACGAGCCTGCGCGTCGCTTGCCGTGCGCGGCGGCAGATGCCCGAACGCCGTGGCAAGGCTCGATATCGCATCGCGTGCTTCGCCTTCTGCGAGCAGCGCTTCGGCGCGCGCCAGCACGCTGGGATAACTGCGCGGGTCGAGCGGAAAACGGTGGTCGTAATAGCGCATTGCGAAGGTGCCGATCTCCGGCTCGAAATGCAGCACCAGTTCGCCGCCCGCGAGCAGGTTGCCGTAGTGATCACCCAAGGCGGGCACCAGCACCTTGCCTTCGAGCTCCACGTTGACCGGATGCCAGTCGATGTCGAAGTAGTCCGCGTACATCGACGCCGGTCCGTTCTCGAGCACATCCATCCACCAGGCGTTGTCCGCGCCCAGTACCCCCATGTGGTTCGGCACCATGTCGAGCAGCACGCCCATATCCTGCACGCGCAGTTCGCTGCGAAAACGCTCGAAGCCCTCCGCGCCGCCGAGTTCGGGATTGATCTCATCGTGCGCGACGATGTCATAGCCGTGCAGGCTGCCGGGCCGGGCGCGCAGGATCGGCGAGCAGTAAACGTGACTCACGCCGAGGCGGCTGAGGTAGGGCAGGATCTTGACCGCGTCGTCGAAAGTGAAATCCTTGTTCAGTTGCAGGCGGTAGGTGGCACGGGGCACGCGCGCTTCTGCAGCGGGCGGCCGCACGGCGACATGCGGGCGGATTTTGGCGAGCACAGCGGCAAGGCTGCGCACCTCCTCGCTGGAGCCGATCTGTGCCAGCGTCCTGGGCAGCTTGCGTTTCCAGTTGGCATGCTGCTCGGTAGTGCCAGGCATGTTGGCCTGATCCGTGACGCCGATCGCATCCTCGATTTGCATCATCATGACCCGCGCCGGCGTCGATGCGACAAAAGCGTGAACCGCCTCGACCAGCGACGGCGTGAGGGCCTGCGAGCCGGCGGGTTCGATGACGACCTCGGGCGGCAGCAGTCCGGCGTGCTGGAGCGCAAGCAGCAGGCGAACGCGTTCCTGCGCGCGGTCGACGAGTTGCTTCTCATAGACGCCGCGGTTGGGGAAAAGCTCCAGTTCGAGGCGCATTTGCAGATCGCGCCCGGTCCACCAGCCTGCGAGCGTGGCCAGATCGTGCGTGCTGATCGCCACCAGTGCGTTTTTCGGATACTCGCCGGCGGAGCGGAATGTGCCGCCCTCGCCGCGCTCGAAGTAGAGCAGGCGGTAGGAGAGCATCTCGTAGCGCGCCAGCGCCGCGCGCATGTCATCGGCGACCGTGCCCAGATCTTCGCCGATGACCATGCAGCGGTTGCGCTCGCTCTCGAGCGCAACGATCGCCATCATCTCCTCCAGCCCGTAGTGCACGTAGGTGCCATCGCGCGCCGACTTGTCCGACGGAATCCAGTACAGACGCATCAGCCCCATCACATGATCTATACGCAGGGCGCCGGCGTGGCGCATGTTCTCGCGCAGCGCTTCGATGAAGACCCGGTAGCCGGTCGCGCGCAGCCGATCGGGCCGCAACGGCGGCAGCCCCCAGCCCTGGCCGTTCGGATTGAATTCATCCGGCGGCGCGCCGACGCTCACGCCCAATGCATAGCAGGCCTGGTTGGTCCAGGTGTCGGAACCGGCGCGGTCCACTGACACGGCGAGATCGAGGTACAGGCCCACCGTAAGCCCGCGCGCCTTGCAACGCTCGCGCACGCGCCCGAGCTGGTTGCCGGCCTGCCATTGCAGGTACTCGTAATACTCGATGCGCTCCAGATGCGCTTCGGCAAACCGCGCCACGTCGGCCGAATCGTGGTCCCGGTAGGACTCAGGCCACACCGGCCACCCCCAGGTGGCGGGGTCGGTGGCATAAAAATGCGCCTGCAGGGCTTCGTAAGTGGCATGCAGGCGTAACGCGGCGCCGCTTTGCTGTTGGAATTCGCGGAAGGCGCGGCCGCGCGCGCTTCCCGGGCCGAGGTGGCGCTCCCGGAAGTGCGCGTAGAGTATTGCGAGAATCTCGAACTTGGCGCCGGCCACGCCGGGATAATCGACCAGCGCCACCTCGCGCAGCCTGGCCAGACGCGACTGGAACTCGGCCGATCGCACCGCGCGCTGCGCGGCTTCGCACTCGCGGAAATCCTCGATCGCTTCCACGTCGATATAGAGCACATTGAGACGTTCGCGCGAGGAAGGGCTGTACGGACTCGCGTGCGCAGGATTATGCGGAAACAGCGCGTGCAGCGGATTGAGCCCGATGATGCCTCCGCCCATTGCTGCCGCGATCTCGACGAACCGGGCGAGGTCGCCGAAATCGCCGATGCCCCAATTGCGCTCCGAGCGCAGGGCGTAGAGCTGCACCGCTGGCCCCCAGATCCGACCACCGTCGGCCAGGGCGGGCGGCCGGTAGCAATGCGCGGGCGCGGCGATCAGCAAGGTCGACTGCGCGATGCCCGCGACCGTCAACGTGTGATAGCCGGCCGGCAATTCCAGCGCGAGTTCGAGCCGGCGGCTGCGCATCGGCACGCCCTCGATTTCGATGCGCGGACTACCCTGGATTTCCGCGAGCGCGGCTTCGCCACGATGCTGCCGGCCGCTTTCTTCGGTCACCGTCCAGCTCAGTCGATCGGCGGTCTCGGGCTGGCGCACCGTCAGCGCCCATTGTGCCGCGCGCGCCGCAATGGCAGCCACCGGAGGCAGCGATTCGCGCCATGCAACGGCCTGTGCATGCGCCAATGCCGCGGTGATGCGCTCGGGGCTGTTGGCATCGATCCCGAATTGGGCCAGCAGCGCGACCAGATTTTCGTCCGCGATGCCAATGCGATTACCCCAGATGTCGTGGTACGCCGTGGCGATGCCGAACTGCTCGCAGAGCTGCGCGAGGAGCGTGCCGCTTCCGGCGGACTCATTCATCGGTTGCGTACACCGGCAGCGGCAGGCACGGGTGGGCTGCTCATGCGGGCTGGCGTGTGCGGCTCAGCAGCACGAATGAACGCGGCTGCAGCGGATAGTTGGCGTACGGCCAGGGCGGCGCACCCGCATTCAGCGCATCGCTGCCAAGCGCCGGCATCGGCTGCGTCGCCGTGTCGAGCAGCAAATGCCATGCGCCTTCGGCTACGGGCGGCAGCACGAAAGCGATCTCGTCGTGATGCGCGTTGAACAGCAGCAGGAAATCATCGTCGACCAGTTGCTGGCCGCGCGGACCGCGCTCGGAGATGCCGAGGCCGGAGATGAGTTTCCCGAGGCAGCGCGCATTGCCATCGTTCCAGTCCTGCGGCGTCATTTCGGTCCCGTCCGGTTTGAGCCAACTGACGTCTTTGACCGAGGCGTCGCCGAGAGGTTTGCCGGCGAAGAAATTGCGGCGGCGGAACGAGGGATGGGCGCGCCGCAGCGCGATCACGCGCTGCACGAAATCGGTCAGCGCCTCGCGCTCCGGCGCCGGGGCCCAGTCGATCCAGCTGAGTTCATTGTCCTGGCAATAGGCGTTGTTGTTGCCCTCCTGGGTATGGCCGCGCTCGTCGCCTGACAGCAGCATCGGCACGCCTTGCGAGAACAGCAAAGTGGCGAGCAGGTTGCGTTTCTGTCGCTCGCGCAAGGCGAGGATGGCCAGATCGTCGGTCGGACCCTCCACGCCGCAATTCCACGACAAATTGTTGTTGTGGCCATCCTGGTTGTGCTCGCCGTTGGCCTCGTTATGCTTTTCGTTGTAGGACACCAGGTCATGCAGGGTGAAGCCGTCGTGCGCCGTGACGAAGTTGATGCTGGCATGCGGGCGTTTGCCGGACCAGCCGTAGAGATCCTGCGAGCCGGTAAGGCGCTGCGCGACATCGCCGATGACCCCGCCGTCGCCTTTCCAGTAGCTGCGCATGCGGTCGCGATAACGGTCGTTCCATTCCGCCCACCCGTGCGGGAAATTCCCGACCTGGTAGCCGCCGTGGCCCAGGTCCCAGGGCTCGGCGATGAGTTTCACGCGGTTGAGCGTCGGATCCTGGTGGATGGCATCGAAGAAGCCACCGAGGTTCTCGACTTTCCCCGACTCGCGCGCCAGCGCGGAGGCGAGATCGAAGCGGAAACCGTCGACGTGCATTTCCTGCACCCAGTAGCGCAGCGAATCCATGACCAGCTGCAGCGCGCGTGGATGCTCGAGGTTCACGGTATTGCCGCAACCGGTGAAGTCATCGTAATAGCGGCGGTTTTCCGCGTTGATGATGTAGTAAGCCGCGTTGTCGATGCCGCGCATGGAAAGCGTCGGGCCGAGCTGGTTGCCCTCGCAGGTATGGTTATAAACCACGTCGAGGATGACCTCGATGCCGGCGGAATGAAGCGTCCGGACCATGGTCTTGAATTCCTTGACCTTGCGCGAGGCGCTGTAGCGCATCTCGGGGGCGAAGAAACCGAGCGTGTTGTAGCCCCAGTAATTCTGCAGGCCTTTTTCGGCCAGATGGCGATCGCTGAGGTAAGTATGCACGGGCAGCAACTCGACTGTGGTGACGCCCAGACGCTTGAGGTAGTCGATCACAGGCGCGCTGCCAAGGCCTGCGTAGGTGCCGCGCAATGGTGGAGGCACGTCGGGATGGCGCATGGTGAAGCCGCGGACATGCATTTCGTAGATCACCATGTCCTGCCAGGGAACCGCCGGGCGCCGGTCCTCGCCCCAGGTAAAGGCAGGTTCGAGCACGCGCGCCTTGGGCATCAGCGGCGCACTGTCACGGCGGTCGAAAGACAGGTCCGCGCGCTTGCTGCCGACGATATAGCCGTACAGCGCATCGCCCCAGCGCAACTGGCCGATGAGGTCCTTGGCGTACGGGTCGACCATCAGCTTGTTCGGGTTGAAGCGGTGGCCATCCTCCGGCTTGTAGGGGCCATGCACTCGGTAGCCATAGGCCAGGCCGGGGCGCGCCTGGGGCAGATAGCAGTGCCACACGTCATCGGTACGCTCCGGCATCACGATGCGCTGGCGCTCGCGCCGCCCGCTTTCGTCGAACAGGCACAGTTCGACTTTGTCGGCATGCTGCGAAAACAGCGCGAAGTTGACGCCGCCCCCGTCCCAGGTTGCGCCGCGGGGGTAAGCGTGGCCGGGCCAGACCTCGGCGATCATTTCATTCGTTTTCATGGTCCAGCCACGCCTTCAGGCGTCCGCCTACGCAGGCGCGCTACCAAATCCGGCCGCCCCGCCTGCGCGCTACGGCAGCGGCTTGTTTTCGATCGCGTCGATGGCCTTCTTTTCCCGCGGCCACCAGCGCTCGATGCGCTCGGCGGCCCAATCCTTGCCGCCGATGCCGAAGGCCAGTGCCAGGGCGAATACGATTCCCGCGAGAATGACCAGGAAGCTCTCGCGCACGATGTCACCACCGATCTTGATGTGGTCGAGCGCGATCAGAATCACGAATATCATGATCGCATATTGGGCGAGCTTGCCGAGGAAGCCCGCGTCCTGCAGGTTGATGTTGCGGCAGTAGGTCACCACCGTGTCGCCGACGAAGCGCGCGAAGTAAGAGCCGAAGGCCAGCACCAGCAATGCGACGAAGACATTCGGCACGAACCAGACCACGCGTGCCAGCAGATCGGTGGCGTAAGTCAGGCCGAGGCCGTTGAAGGCGATGAGCAGCGCGGCCAGGATCACCAGCCAGTACACCAGGATGCCGACGATCGCGGTGGTATCCGCGGCAATGCCGCCCTGGCGCAGGAAACCATCCAGACCGGCGCGCTCGGTCAGCACGTTAAAATTGATCGCGCGCAGGCCGCGGGTCACGGCGAAGCGCGCCACCTTCGCCAGCAGCCAGCCGGCAATAACGACCACCGTCGCGATCAACAGCCGCGGCAGGAAGGCGCTGATCTGGATGAGCAGGGCCTTCGCGGGTTCCAGATAGATTCCAAGATTTTCCATGTGCGTCCTCCTGTAGGGATGAGCGGTGCGTGCGGTTCAGCGCGCCGGGCGGGGCTCGGTCAGGGCAAGAATGCCCTGCAGCGGAACCTGGGCCCAGTCGGGTCGATTGTTCAGTTCGTAGCGCAGTTCGTACAACGCCTTCTCGAGCTCGAACAGTTCGAGCAGTTCCGGATCGATGGACAGGGAGGCGTCGCCCTGGGCCATCGCGTTGCGGTAGGCGCTCAGGAAGGCCTCGCGCGTGCTGTGCTCCCATTGCTGCGCGGCCGGTTGCAGGCGCTCGAACTCGGTGGCGTTCTGCGCAATGCGCCGCAGCGCGGACCAGCGTGCATAGTTGAACGAGCGCAACATGCCGGCCACATCGCGCAAGGGAGAGCTCTTCATGCGGCGCTCGGCGAAACTGCGCGCGGGCTCGCCTTCGAAATCGATGATCACGAAATCGTTGCCGGTCACCAGCACCTGCCCGAGATGGTAATCGCCGTGATAGCGGGTCTTCAGGCTGCCCGCGCCACTGGTGCGCACGGCGCCGATGCGTGCGTGCAATTCCGGCTCTCGAGCAAGCACGTCCTGGCCATCGGATTGCACGCCGGCCGGCAGCTGCGCCCAGTGTTCGCGCAGCAAGGCAAGCGTGCTGCGGGCCTCATCCGTTGCGCGCTTCCTGAACCCGGCGACATCGCCCGGAGCCATCGGCTCGGGGTCGAAAGCCGGGTCGCCGGTGCGCATGGCCAGCGCGAGGTGCAATTCCGCGGTGCGCTGGCCAAGCTTGGCCGCCAGCGCGAGAAAACCTCCGTGCGCCTCCACCGGCGCCGCGCCCGCGATCGGCTTGCCGCCCGAGGTGCGCAGCTCTTCGAGATGACGCTCGAGGTAACCGAGGGTATAGCCCCAACCGTCTCCCTGGTTGGCCACGAAGCCCTGCACCATTGCCAGGGTCAGGACTTGCTGGTCCTTGCCGAAATATTCCAGCGCGCCCAGCACCGGCACGCAGTTCGGATAGTGCGCGACGTCGGTCAGGAAACGGCCCATCTCGAGTTCGGGATTCAGCCCTTCACGCAGGCGGCGATAACCCTTCAGGAACAGTCTTTCTCCGAGCGTGACGACGGTGTTGCTGCTCAACGCGCTTGGCGCCGACACCGCGAGCGTGGCTGCATCACCCGCGACGCGCGAGAATGCCGCAGTGGGCTGGAAGCGCAACAAGCCGCCTGCCGTGGGCATTTCCATGCCGCTACCGATGGCCTGCACCAGCGCGCGGCAGAATGCCTGATCGTAAAACGCGTCGGCCATGACACCCATGTTGGCCTGCTGGCGAATCTTCGCGAGCGCACCGGCGCCAAGATGGTTGATGCGCTCTTCGTCGCGTTCCTCCCAGGCGAGCGCGAGCGGCATGAAATAGATCGATTCCTCGGCCGGCCCATCGAGTTTCACGATCGGCAGCATCCAGCTGTAGTCAGCGGCGTTCCACACCGCCTGATCGATCAGGCGGGCGCGTTCGATCACCGTTCCCTTGCTGGCGTACCAGCGCTGGTTCTCGATATGACGCGGCAAGGTCTCGGTCTCGAACTGCAAGCGCATGCGCTCGGACATGCCGATGCGCCAGGGCATGACGCGGTCGCGGAAGAAGCTCGCCCAGCCATCGAACAGCACCAGGGTCGGACGGTCCTGCAGCGCCACGCCTTCCTGATGCCAGCTCGGGACGCTCGCATCCTTGGCGAGCTTGAACCAATAGAACCCGTAGGAAGGCAACGTCAGCAGGTAAGGCAGTTCGCCAATCGGCGGGAAGGACGTGCGGCCGATCATCTCGACCGGCACGCGCCCCTTGTAGGCAGCCAGATCGAGCTCGACCGGCTGTGCCGCCCGCGACAGATTGAACACGCTCAGGATGATGTCGTCCTCGTATTCGCTCACGTAGGCGAGGATCTTGCGGTTTCCCGGCTTGAGGAAGCGCCGCTTGCCGCGGCCGAAGGCATGGCTGGTCTTGCGCACGGCGAGCATGCGCTTGGTCCAGTTCAGCAGTGAACTGCTGTCCCGCGCCTGCGCCTCGACGTTGAGCGCTTCGTAACCGTACATGGCACCCATGATCGGCTGCAGGTACAACCGTTGCGGGTCGGCGCGCGAGAAGCCGGCGTTGCGGTCGGGACTCCACTGCATCGGTGTGCGCACGCCGTTGCGGTCGCCGACGAAGACATTGTCGCCCATGCCGATCTCGTCGCCGTAGTAGATGATGGGCGAGCCGGGCATCGACAGCAGCATGGCGTTCATCAGCTTGACGCGATCGCGGTCGTTTTCCATCAACGGCGCCAGCCGCCGGCGGATGCCGAGGTTGATGCGCGCGCGCAGGTCCGCCGCGTACATGTGATACATGTAATCGCGTTCCTTGCTGGTCACCATCTCGAGCGTCAGCTCGTCGTGATTGCGCAGGAAAATTGCCCACTGGCAGCCTTCCGGGATTTCCGGCGTCTGCTGCATGATTTCCGTGATGGGATGGCGTTCCTCCTGCGCAATCGCCATGTACATGCGCGGCATCAGCGGAAAATGGTAGGCCATGTGGCATTCGTCGCCGTCGCCGAAATACTCGCGCACGTCCTCCGGCCACATGTTGGCTTCCGCCAGCAGGAAACGGTATTTGTACTGCGCGTCGATTGCCGCGCGCAGCTTCTTGATCACCGCGTGCGTCTCCGGCAGGTTCTCGTTGCTGGTGCCGTCGCGCTCGACCAGATAGGGAATGGCGTCGAGCCGGAAACCGTCTACCCCCATGTCCAGCCAGAAGCGCATGACCTTGAACACCGCCTCCAGCACCGCCGGATTGTCGAAATTCAGATCCGGCTGATGGCTGAAGAACCGGTGCCAGTAGAAGGCCTTTGCCACCGGATCCCAGGTCCAGTTGGAGCTCTCGGTGTCGGTGAAGATGATGCGCGTGCCTTTATAGAGCTGATCGGTATCGCTCCAGACGTAGAAGTCGCGCTCGGGCGAGCCGGCTGGCGAGCGTCGCGCGGCCTGGAACCAGGGATGATCGGCTGAGGTGTGGTTGATGACCAGTTCCGTGATCACGCGCAGGTTGCGCTTGTGCGCCTCGGCCAGCATCTCGCGAAAGTCATCCAGGGTGCCGTACTGCGGATGTACATCTTCGTATTCCGCGATGTCGTAGCCATCGTCGCGCAGCGGCGAGGGATAGAACGGCATCAACCACAGGGTATTGACGCCCAGCTCCTTCACGTAGTCGAGCTTGGCCGTTACGCCCTTGAAGTCACCGACGCCGTCGTCGTTGGAATCGAAGAAGGCCTTGACGTTGAGCTGATAGATGACCGCGTCGCGGTACCACAACGGATCGTTGCCGCTGTCGATCTCGGCTTCCACGGTGGGCGCAGTGGCATCCATCGGCGACCATCCTCAAAGGAAATAGTCAAAATCGCGCTCGTCGCGCAGCCGCCGGCGGACCACGAAAATATGCGCAGGCACGACATGCGGATTCAGCTGCACGAAGTGGCGCCCGCCCTGCCACAGAAAACGCTGGTTGCTGAGCAGATCGTGCATCTGGAACCAGTGCGAAGGCTCGACGCCGATCTGGCCGGGATCGAGGCTGAGCCAGCCCGACTGAACATTATGCGGATCGAGATTGACCACCGTTACGATCACGTTGCTGCCATCGTCCGAACGCTTGCAATAAGCCACCAGCTGGTCGTTGTCGATGGTCAGAAAACGCAGGCTCGTGTCCGCCTGCAGGGCGACATTGTCGTGACGGATGCGATTGACGCGCGCGACGAACGGCGCCAGGCTTTGCGGGTCGGCGTGGTTCCAGGTGCGCAGCTGATACTTTTCGGAGTTGAGGTATTCCTCGCTGCCCGGCTCGCGCGGCACGTGTTCGCGCAGTTCGAAGGCCGGGCCGTAGATGCCGTAGTTGGCCGACAGGGTCGCGGCGAGCACCAGCCGTGACATGAACATCGCAGGCTCGCCGCGCTGCAGCTGCTCGTGCAGGATGTCAGGCGTGTTGGGCCATACGTTCGGACGGAAATAGTCGATGCCGGGACTGCTGGACAGTTCGGTGAAATAGTCGACGAGCTCGCTCTTGTTGTTGCGCCAGGTGAAATAGGTATAGGACTGCGAAAAGCCGAGCTTGGCCAGACGGTGCATGACCTTCGGCCGGGTGAAGGCTTCGGCCAGAAAAATGACTTCCGGATGGCTGCGGCGGATCTCGCCAATGGCCCACTCCCAGAAAGCGAACGGCTTGGTGTGCGGGTTGTCGACCCGAAAGATTTTCACGCCTTCGCCGATCCAGTGATCGATCACGCTCTTGAGTTCTGCCCACAGCGCGCGCCAGTCCTCGGTTTCGAAGTTGAACGGATAGATGTCCTGGTATTTCTTCGGCGGATTCTCTGCATACTGCACGCTGCCGTCCGGGCGCCGGCGGAACCAGCTCGGATGCGCCTTCACGTACGGATGGTCCGGTGCGCACTGGAACGCGATGTCGAGCGCGATTTCGAGGCCAGCCTCCCGCGCCCGCGCCAGCAGCCGCCTGAAATCCGCCGCGGTGCCGAGCTCGGCCAGAATCGACTTGTGGCCGCCTTCGGCTGCGCCGATGGCCCATGGGCTGCCGACATCACCGGGCCCGGCGCCGAGCGCATTGTTCGGACCCTTGCGCTGTTCGCGCCCGATCGGGTGGATCGGCGGAAAATAAAGGACGTCGAAGCCCATGGCGGCGATGGCGGGCAGGCGCGCTTCCACATCGCGGAAGGTGCCGTGTTTGCCCTCGACCGGCGAAGCGGAGCGCGGGAACAACTCATACCAGGTGCTGAAACGGGCGCGTTCCCGGTCCGCGACCAGGGGCAGTTCCAGCGGGAACTGCGTCGCCAGGGTTCGATCCGGATAATTTGCCGCCAGCAGGGTCAGCTCCTCGTTGAGGGCCAGCGATTTCAGCGACGGCACATCGAGCGCCACATCCGCGGCGGCGCTTTCCAGATCCTTGGCCCAGCGCGACAATGTTTTCTTGTCGGCGCCGCGCGCGCGTTCGGCAATGGCCGCGATCTCGGCCGCGCCGATTCGAGAAGCGAGCCGGATGTCAGCTGCATCGACGCGGCGCGCCATCTCGTGGCGCCAGGACTGGAACGCATCGACCCATGCGCTCACGCTGTAGCGGTAGCGTCCCGGCACCGGCGGGACAAATTCGGCCGCCCAGACGTCGTTGCCGAGCGGCTGCATCGGCACTTCGTGCATCTGCGGTTGGTCTTCATCGCGCCACAGCAGCATCACGCGCAGCACGTCGTGTCCATCGGTGAAGCAGTGTGCGCGCACGCGCACGCTGTCTCCGGCGATGCGTTTGACCGCGAAGCGGCCGCAATCGACATTGGGCAGCACCGCATCGATCACCGCGCGCACCCTTCCATCGCCGGAGGCCGGTCGCCCAGCCTGTTGTTTGGCGATGGTAGTCGCCGCAGCGGTTGTCGCGGCGTTGGTCGCAGCGGTGGTCCTGGGCGCGGTTGTCTTAGCCATGGGGGGCATGCTCGAGGAATAGGGTGGAAAGCGGCGGCAAGGTCAGGCACACCGACTGCATCCGGCCGTGCGAGCGAACTGGTGCTGCTTCGATACCACCCAAATTGCCCCATCCGGCGCCGCCAAACTCGATGGCGTCGCTGTTGATGACTTCGCGCCAATAGCCGCTCTCGGGCACGCCGAACAGGCGGTTGGTGCGCGGCACGGGCGTCATGTTGCTGACCACCAGCAGGGGCGCGGCGCCATCGCGCGCCCTGCGCAGGAACGCAAACACGCTGGTATCCGCGTCGTCCGCGCTTACCCATTCGAATCCCGCCGGCGAGAAATCCACCTGGTAGAGCGCCGGCGTCTCGCGGTACACGCGATTGAGCTGGGCGACGAAGCGCTGCAATCCCGCGTGCCCCTGCATCGAGGCAACCCACCATTCCAGTTCTCCGTCATGGGTCCATTCGCGCCGCTGGCCGAATTCGCCGCCCATGAACAGGAGCTTCTTGCCGGGGTGCGCCCACATGAAGCCGAGCAGCGCGCGCAGGTTGGCGAACTGCTGCCAGGAATCGCCCGGCATCTTGCCCAGCAGCGAGCCTTTGCCATGCACGACTTCGTCATGCGAGAGCGGCAGGACGAAATTTTCATGGAAGGCGTAGACCATCGAGAAAGTGAGCTTGTGATGATGGTACTTGCGGTTGATCGGATCTTCCTTCATGTACGCAAGCGTGTCGTGCATCCATCCCATGTTCCATTTCTCGCCGAAGCCCAGGCCGTCCATGTCGGTAGGGCGCGACACGCGCGGCCAGGCGGTGGATTCCTCGGCAATGGTCAGCGTGTCGGGATGATCGCGGTATACGGCCCGGTTGAGCGACTGCAGGAACTCGATCGCCTGCAGATTCTCGCGCCCGCCGTATCGATTCGGAATCCATTCGCCATGCTTGCGCGCGTAATCCAGGTAGAGCATCGAGGCCACCGCATCCACCCTGAGGCCGTCGATATGATACTTGTCGAGCCAGAACAGGCCCGAAGAAGTCAGAAAACTGCGGACTTCATTGCGCCCGTAATTGAAGATGCTCGAATTCCATTCGGGATGGAAGCCCTGCTGCGGATCGGCGTGCTCGAACAAATGCGTGCCGTCGAAATAGCCCAGGCCGTGCGCATCGGTCGGGAAATGCGAAGGCACCCAGTCGAGCAGCACGCCGATACCGCGCTGGTGCAGGTGGTCGACGAAAAACATGAAATCCTGCGGGGTGCCGTAGCGCGCGGTCGGCGCGAAGTAGCCGGTGGTCTGGTAGCCCCAGGAGCCGTAAAAGGGATGCTCGGTGATCGGCATCAGCTCGACATGCGTGAAACCCATTTCGAGCACATAATCGGCGAGCTGTCTGGCGAGCTCGCGGTACCCGAGGAAAGCGCCGTTGTTGCGGCGCCAGGATCCCGCGTGCACTTCGTAAATCGCCATCGGCGCATCGAGCGCGTTTTTCGCCTTGCGCGCGTTCATCCACCAGGCATCGTCCCAATGGTAATCGAGCGCCCATGCGCGCGAAGCCGTCGCCGGCGGACACTCCGAAAAGAAGGCGAACGGGTCGGCTTTTTCGCCGACATGTCCACCGACATGCGACTCGATGCGAAATTTGTAGGCGTGGCCCTGGCGCATCCCCTTGACCAGGCCTTCCCAGATGCCGGAGCCGTCGCCGCGCGGTGCGAGCCGGTCGGCGTTCGCATCCCAGTCATTGCATTCGCCGATCACGGAAATCGCGCGCGCGTTCGGCGCCCAGACGCCGCAACGGGCACCTAGGCCATCGGGTTCAAGCTGGCAGCCCAGCTTGTCGTAGAGCCGGCCGTGGGTTCCCTCGCCGAAAAGATAGATGTCCTGGTCTGTCAGTGCGCTCATTGGTCTGGCTGCCCCGGTGGAAGGACCGCGGCACTCGGATTCCCGCCGCTTGCCGCGCGCGAAGAAGCACGAGCGCGCGGCCCTTCAGTGTTGCATGGCGCGCAAAATGCGCACCAATTTCCAACAGCGTGTACAGCGGTAAACTACAGCGATTAAAATGGACTTCGAGGAAAGCGCTGGCGACTGCACTCGCGATGCGCGATGAACAGCTGGATGTCGCCGGAAGGATCGCCCCGAAGTCATGCATCGAGCAAGTCGAGCGATGCATCAGAGCGCTTGGACAACATTATACTGAGCAAGTGCGCAGCATGCAAAAGGGATTTTTTTGCCAGCACCTCGCGCGTATGACGATCAAGCGTTGGGCCGAAAAAACCAAAGAGGACGAAGACAATGAATCGAGGAGTATTGACGGCGGAACAGCACGCGGCGTATGAGCGCGACGGGTTCGTCCTGGTGCGCGGACTGTTCGACGCCGAAGAGGCGCTGCTGTTGCAGCAGGCAATGGAAAAAGATCCGCAGGTGCGCGGCAATCTTTACAACCGTAATGACGCGCAGGGGCTGGCGACCAAGATGGTGCTGTGGAACCACCCGGGCGACAGCGTCTATGGGCTGGCTGCGCGCAGCCACCGGATCGTCGACACCATGGAGGCGCTGCTCGGCGGCGAGGTCTACCACTATCACTCCAAGCTGACCGCGAAGGAGCCTTACGAAGGCGGCGCCTGGGAATGGCACCAGGATTATGGCTACTGGTATAACAACGGCTGCCTTTATCCGCTGATGGCGAGCGTCATGGTAGCGCTGGACAAATGCACGAAGGAAAACGGCTGCCTGCAGGTCCTGCGCGGCTCGCACTTGCTGGGACGCATTGATCACGGCGTGATCCAGGGCAGCCAGGTCGGTGCCGAACCGACGCGCGTCCAACAGGCCCTCAAGCAACTTGAAACGGTTTACGCAGAAATGGAGCCGGGCGACGGACTGTTTTTTCACTGCAACACGTTGCACCGCTCGGATCAGAACCGGTCGCCGAACCGGCGCTGGACCGTGCTGTTCTGTTATAACGCCGCGCGCAACAATCCTTACCTTGCGCACCATCACCCATTCTATACGCCGCTCGTCAAGGTGCCGGATTCGGCCATCAAGGCGGCGGGGCTCAAGTTCGGCAGCGGCAACGACGACAGCTTCCTGAAAACCTTCGTCAATCCGCCGGAGCTCAAGAAAACCATCCAGCTGTGAGCGCGCTGCGCTGGCGACTCGGGCGATTCAGTGTTGAGTGATTCAGTGATTGAGTATGGCGCGGCAGCGCCACCCTTCACCCTTCGCCCTTCCCCCTTCACCCTTCGCCCTTCCCCCTTCACCTTCACCCTGCACCGCTCGCTGCCCCCAATGAAGCGCACGCCACGGCTCAGCCGCGCGTATCGAGCCGCCCCTTGTAAGGAATGCAGTACAGGCCGATCGGTTCGGTCCTGCCGCGCACGGTCAGCGCGGGCAAGGGCAGCGCCTGGGTCAGGACCGGCGTGGATTGGAGCGCATCCATGACACGATCCGACAGGAGCAGCTCACCGGCACGGGCGCGTTGCATCAGGCGCGAGGCGATATTCACCGCGTCGCCGATGATCGTGAAGTTGGAATAGGCAGCCGAACCGACATTGCCAGCCACGACCTCGCCCTTGTTGAGACCGATGCCGAGTCCGGTGTCCAGCCCGTGACTGGCTCGCCATTCGACGGAAAGGGCATCGAATTCGGCGAGCATCTGGTAGGCGCAATTGACCGCGCGATCCGCCGCGTCCGGTTGTTCGAAGGGAACGCCGAAGCCCACCAGCAGACTGTCGCCGGCCATGTTGAAAATGATGCCGTTGTGGCGATACGCAACGTTGGTGAGCAGCGAGAAATATTCGTTCAGGAGCAGGACCACGTCGGTCGGCGGAAGTTTTTCCGCCAGGCGGGTGAATCCACGCAGATCGGCGAACAGAATGACGGCATCGAAACGATTCTGATAATCCTGCTGCGCCCCGCCCTGGGCGCCCGGGGTGGCCAGAATCTGGTCCATCAGCTTGCGCGAGCGCAAGTGCTTGTATTCATCGCGCAGCCGGAAAGTGCCGGGATTGGTTGCCAGAGCCATCTCGTCCGCACGCTGGCGCGCCTTGGCTGCGTCGATCAGCGACTTGACGCGCACCAGGAATTCGTCCTTTTGCAGTGGCCTGTCGAAGAAATCATCGGCTCCCGCCTGCAGTCCCTTGATGCGCTCCTCGCGCTCTTCTTTCGCAATCAGCAGCACTACCGGCGTCGCTGCCGTTGCCGGGTTGGACTTGATGCGCTTGCAAACTTCGTGGCACGACATCCCGGTGGTGCTCAGGTCGAGCACCACCAGGTCCGGCCGCATGGTGGCGGTAATCTGGAGGGCTTCCTCGCCGTTGCGCGCCGTGAGGATCTCCACGCCAGAGCGCCGCAGGAACAGCGTCATCAACAGCCGGTTATCGGGCGCGTCGTCTACCAGCAAGACCCTGGGCAGCGGCCCGTGTGGATTTGAGTGCATCGCCATTTCGTTGAGTGGACGCCCTGCCGGGCGCCGATTGATCCGGATGTCATTGTCTCATGCGAATCGCAAAAAGCCGCAGTGTCGCATCCCGGGGATTTGGTTCATTGCGGGACCGTTTGCGCGCCAGGTCGGGGATTTACCTGCAGCCAGATGGTGACCGGGCCGTCGTTGACGAGCCCAACGCGCATATGCGCGCCGAACCGGCCGCTTGCCACCGGCGCATGGCTGGCCTGCGCCCGCGCCAGCAAATGCCCGAACAGACGCTCGCCCAGTTGCGGCGGCGCCGCCGGCGTAAAGCTCGGCCGTGTGCCTTTTCTGGTATCGGCGGCGAGCGTGAACTGGGGTACCAGCAGCAGAGCACCCCGGCTATCGCGCAGGCTCAGGTTCATTTTACCGTTCGCGTCCGAAAAAACGCGATAGTCCAGGATGCGCTCGAGCAGGCGCTCGGCCTCGTGTTCGGAGTCGCCACGTTGCGCACAGGCCAGCACCAGCAAGCCGGCGCCGATCTCGCCGATGCGGACCGCGCCGACCTCGACAAACGCTTCGGTCACGCGCTGCAGCAATGCAATCATGCGCTAGGCGGGTTTCGAATTGGTTATGATTATGACGGGGGCGATTAGAAGCGTCAGGTTGGACCCTACCATAGCCCCTACCATAGCAATGAGTCGAGTTAACGTTGAACGTGCGCCTTCGCCCCCGGTTTGCCCGGCGCGCCGGCGCACCCCCATGATCGTGACAAGGAGCTGCCGCCGTGTTCGCCCGCCTGATGCCTCGCGAAGGCCGTTTTTTCGAAATGTTCGTGGAGCATGCCGGAGAAATCGTCCAGGCAAGCCGCGAACTGGCCAGCCTGATGGCGGCATTCGACGATGTCCAGCGGCGCTGCTACAACATAGAGACCATAGAGAAGCGCGGCGATCGCGTTACGCAAGCGGCCATCGAGCTGCTCCACAAGACCTTCATCACACCGATCGACCGCGACAACATCCACCAGCTGATCACCCGCATGGACGATATTCTCGACATGCTGGAGGACGCCGCGCAGTCGATCTACCTCTATGACATCCGCTCGGTGACGCTGGATGCGAAACGCCTGGCCGACATCTGCGTAGGCTGCGCGGAACAGGTCAAATCCGCCGTCTCCTTGCTTGCCAACATGGAAAACAGCAGCAAGATCCTCGGCATCTGCGCCGAAATAGACAAGCTCGAGTCCGAGGCCGACCATGTCATGCGCTCGGCCATGGCCAAGCTATTCCGCGACGAACCCGACGTGCGCCAGGTCATCAAGATGCGTGCGATCTATGAACTGCTCGAAGCCGTTACCGACCGCTGCGAGGACGTCGCGAACATCATCGAAGGAATCGTTCTGGATAATTCCTGACGCCTACAGCCGGCTAACGCCGTTACCAATAACTACAAAGGCGATTCATGAGTCTGGAAATCGTGATCTTTCTGGTGCTGCTGGCACTGGCGTTCGATTTCATGAACGGCTTTCACGATGCGGCCAATTCCATCGCCACCATCGTTTCCACACGGGTATTGCGCCCGCAATGGGCAGTGCTCTGGGCAGCCTTCTTCAATTTCCTCGCGCTGGCGGTGTTCGGTGTTGCCGTGGCCGCGACCGTGGGCAAGGGTATCGTCGACCCCGCGATCGTCGACCATCGCGTAATCTTCGGAGCGCTGGTGGGCGCCATCGCGTGGAATGTGATTACCTGGTACTACGGCATTCCGTCAAGCTCCTCCCACGCGCTCATCGGCGGACTGGCCGGCGCAGCCGTGGCCAAAGGCGGCGGCGACACGCTGATCGCAAGCGGATTTCTGAAGACGGCCGCCGCCATCGTGCTGTCGCCGCTGCTCGGTTTCGCGCTCGGCATTTCGCTCACGATCGCAGTGGCCTGGATCGCGCGAGCCCAAACGCCCGGCCGCATCGATCGCTGGTTCCGGCGCCTGCAGTTCGTGTCGGCCGCTTGCTACAGCCTCGGTCACGGGGGCAACGACGCGCAGAAAACGATGGGGGTGATCTGGATGCTGCTGATCGCGGCACAGTTGACCAGCGCGCACGACGCGTTGCCCCTGTGGGTGCCGTTCGCGTGCTACGGCGCGATCGCGATGGGCACGCTGTTCGGCGGCTGGCGCATCGTCAAAACCATGGGCCAGCGCATCACGCGGCTGAAGCCGGTCGGCGGCTTTTGCGCCGAGACGAGCGGGGCCATCACGCTGTTTCTCGCCACCACACTGGGCATACCGGTATCGACCACGCATACCATCGCCGGCGCCATCGTCGGCGTGGGCTCGGCGCAAAATCTGTCGGCGGTGCGCTGGGGCCTGGCCGGGCGCATTGTCTGGGCCTGGGTGCTCACCATTCCTGGTGCCGCGCTGATCGCCGCCTTGTTCTGGTGGCTCGGCCAGTTTGTTCTTTGACGCGCGAAGTGCCAGCGAGACCGCCAGTCGCGACGCTGTACCCCGCGTGCGGCGCCGCGGCGGCGATGCGCTAGCCGACCGGGACGCGGCCCGGCAGCGACTTCCCGCTGCAGCGGCACAGCCGCTACACTGTGGGGCACGCGTGGAGGCTCACATGGATCAGGCGAAGCATTCGGGCAGGCAAGTCGCAACCCTGGCAGGCGGCTGCTTCTGGTGTCTGGAAGCGGTGTACGACCGGCTCGACGGCGTTGTCAGCGTCGAATCGGGCTACATGGGCGGCCATACGCCCCGGCCAACCTATGCCGAAGTCTGCGAGGGCGACACCGGCCATGCCGAGGTCGTGCAGATTACTTTCGATCCGACGCGGGTGAGTTACCGCGACTTGCTGGAAGTATTCTTCGTCATCCACGACCCAACCACGCTGAACCGCCAGGGCAACGATACCGGCACCCAGTACCGCTCGGCCATTTTCTATCATTCGCCGGAACAGAAGGCGCAAGCCGGGAACATCATCGCCGAACTGACCGCGGAGAAGGCTTTTCCCGCGCCGATCGTCACGGAAGTCGTTCCGGCCGCCGAGTTTCACCTGGCCGAGAAGTATCATCAGGAATACTTCGAGAACAATCCCAACCAGCCTTATTGCCAGATCGTGGTTGCGCCCAAAGTGGCCAAGTTCAGGGCCAAGTTCGCGCAGCGTATGAAAAAAGCCTGAACGATGGTGCCGCGCGTCAAGCTGCGCGCCGGGGTCGGCGCACCGGGCGCGGCGTGATAGTTTGAAAATATCGGCCGATCGAGCGCATGATTGCTTCGCGGGAAAAGTGCGGCAAGGACGAATCAAAGGCGTCGCTCCGGGCAAGAGGGAACCCGCGCGACGTCGAGACAGCGCCGGCGGGACCGGCGCTACCGCCAGCTGTCCCTCTGCACCGGCCGCAGCCCAGGTAGGCGGCGTACGTCATCATCTATCGCAAGGGAGATCGCACATGGCACAACTCAGCATAAACGGTCAAAGTTATTTCAGCGATTCGCCGCCGGATACGCCACTCCTGTGGGTCATACGGGAGGATCTGCGGCTGACGGGCACCAAATTCGGCTGTGGTGCGGGGCTGTGCGGCTCCTGCACCGTGCATCTCGACGGGCAACCGGTGCGCTCGTGCCAGGTCAAGCTCGGCGATGTCGAAAATGCGCTGATCACCACCATAGAGGGACTCGACCCGGCCGACGCGCACCCGGTGCAGAAAGCGTGGATCGAAGAGCAGGTGCCGCAATGCGGGTACTGCCAGTCCGGCCAGATCATGCAGGCGGCTGCACTGCTTGCCGTCAATCCCAACCCGACCCGCGAAGAAATCGTGTCGCATATGAACGGCAATCTGTGCCGCTGCGCGACGTACTCGCGCATCGTCGGCGCCGTGCAGCGTGCGGCGCAGATGATGAAGGAGGGCAGCCATCATGGTTGAGAAAACTACCGGTGAGAAAACCGCGCCGCAGGCAACCGGCCCGGCCATGACGAGGCGCGATTTCCTGGTGCGTTCCACCCTGGTGGCCGGCAGCGGCTTCTTCAGCATTGCCATGCCGGGTCTGCTTGCCGGCAGGCATGCCGAGGCAGCCATGGGCACGCCCGCCTACACACCCGCGATCTGGTTCACCATTACGCCGGATGGCAAGACCACCATGCACATCGTCAAGGCCGAGATGGGCCAGCACATCGGCACCGGCCTGGCGCAAGTGATTGCCGAAGAACTCGAAGTGAACTGGGACGACGTTCGCCTCGATGCGCCGCTTGAAAGCGTGGAAAACTTCGCGGTGTACGGGCTGGCCTACACCGTCAACAGCGGCAGCGTCACCACCGAGTTCGATCGCATCGCGCGCGCCGGCGCCGCCGGTCGCATGGCGCTGGTGGAAGCGGGGGCCACCGTGCTGGGCGCGCGGCTGGCCGACTGCCACGCGCAAGCGGGGCGCGTGATCGACAAGGCCTCGGGCAGATCGGTCGGTTACGGGGAAATCCTGCAAAAGGTCAAGATCGACCGCAAGTTTTCCTATCCGGACGATCTCAAAGCCATCGCCCTGAAAGATCCGAGCCAGTACAAAATCATCGGCAAATCGCTGGCTGCGCTCGACATCCCGGCGAAAACCAATGGCCGGGCCAAGTACGGCATCGACGTTTTCCTGCCGAACATGGCCTACGGTGCGCTGGTCCTGCCGCGCAGCCGCTATGCATCCAGAGTCCTGAGCATCGACGATGCGGAAGCGAAGAAGATTCCCGGGTTCATCAAGGCGGTCAGGATCGACAACGCCATGGGCAAGTGCACCGGCTGGGTGGTCGCGGTCGCCGACAAGTTCCCGGCGGCGATGAAAGCCGCAAAGGCGTTGAAAGTCAAATGGGATGCGGGTCCTTACGCAAACTTCAGTTCGGCGCAGTTGCTCGCGGAATACAAGCAGCTGGCGGCCGATGAAAAGCAGGCGGCGAACTGGGTCCTCGAAGGCGATGTCGACCAGGGCTTCGGCAGCGCCGAGAAAGTGATGGAAGTGGAGTACACCACCGACATGGTGTGCCACGCGACCATGGAGCCGCTCAACGCCACCGTGCAGCACGTCGACGGCGAATGGCATGTCCATGTCGGCACGCAAAGCACGTCTTTTGCGCGCATGACCTTGACCGCCTACCTCGCCAATGTGCTGAAGAAGAAACCCGAGGACCTGAAGGTGTTCGTGCACCAGTATCTGGTGGGGGGCGGGTTTGGCGGCAAACAGGACTACGACGATATCCTGGCGGCCGCGTATTGCGTCAAGGAGACCGGCCGTCCGGTCAAGCTCATCCATACCCGCGAATCCAATTTCGCCACCAGCTTTGCGCGCACGCCGACCTATCACAAGCTCAAGGCCGGCATCAGCCACGGCGAACTGATCGCGATGAACCAGGACATCGTGTGCGGCTGGATGGGCGCGCGTTTCGGCGTCGGCAAGAAAGGCGGCACGGACTGGTTGCAACTCGATTCCTGGGACGAGAAGAAGCAGGATATCGACCAGTGGTCCATCGGCGGCAGCGATCACTGGTACTACGTGAAGAACCATCGCGTGCGGGCGTGGGATCACGATCCCACCACCTGGGCGGTGCAGGCCAGCGCGCTGCGCACGGTGTCCAACTCCTACAACATCTTCGTGGTCGAGTCGTTCATGGATGAAGTGGCATTGGCGGCCGGACGCGACCCGCTGGAATTCCGCCTGTCGATGTTGAACGGCAAGGGCGGCAACCGCGGCATTCCCAATGCGGGCTATGCACCCGGCACCGGGTCCGATTACTACATGGACCAGTTGTGGATTTCGCTGCCCTGGCCGAAGGAGGGAACCTGGCCGGTGTACGAATCGGCCACGGTCGGCGGCGCGCTGCGGCTGGCCAACTGCCTGCGCGTTGCGGCCGGCAAGGCCGGCTACGGCACCAGGAAGTTGCCGCCCAATACCGGCATGGGCATCGCCGTAACGGCAGCAGAAGAACGCCAGAGCCCGACCTGGGTGGCGGGGGTGGCGGAGGTCAGCGTCGATCCGGCGACCGGCAAGTTCGCCATCAACCGCATCACCCTCGCCATCGATCCGGGCATCGCGGTGAATCCGCGCAACATCGAGGCGCAGGTGCGCGGCTCGGCGTTGTGGGGGGCAAGCCAGATCATGGCCGAGAAACTTACCTTGCAGAACGGCAGGTTCGAGCAGAGCAATTTTCACGATTACCAGCCGATCCGGCTGGCGCAAGTGCCGGAGATCGATGTGACCATCATCCAGTCGCATCACCATCCGAGCGGAGTAGGCGAACCGGCCTCCACGGTCGTGGCGCCGGCGGTGGCCAACGCGATTGCCAACGCCGTCGGCGCGCGTGTGCGGCACATGCCCATTTCACCGCAAGCTGTGCTGGCGGCGATGAAGAGCAAGGCCTGATCGACCAGGCGCGTTGCGCGACCCAGAGCGGGCCGCGCAACGCGCACTTCGCAGCTCTGCAGCGTGCGCCGCACGGCGCCGGGCAGTCAGGAGCAAGCAAAAGATGTCCGAGGACATGCTGTCGATGACGGCCGTCGAACTGACGGAGCACTACCGTAGCAGAAAGCTTTCGCCGGTTGAGGCGACGCGGGCCGCACTCGAGCGCATCGGCAGATTGAATCCCGTTTACAACGCTTTCGTGATGGTGGACGAGGCGCGCGCGCTGCAAGATGCGCGGGCTTCGGAAGCACGCTGGCAGCGCGGCATGCCGGCTGGCGTCGTCGATGGCGTGCCCGCGACAGTGAAAGATCTGATCGTGACCGAGGGCTGGCCGACGCTGCGCGGTTCACGCACCATCGATCCGAACCAGCCGTGGACCGAAGACGCGCCGCCGGTGGCGCGCATGAAAGAACAGGGCGCGGTCTTCCTGGGCAAGACCACCACGCCGGAATTTGGCTGGAAAGGCGTCACGGACAGCCCGCTGACGGGCGTCACGCGCAATCCCTGGAACACGAAATTGACGCCGGGTGGAAGCAGTGGCGGCGCCGCGGTAGCGGCCGCACTGGGCATGGGCACGCTGCACATCGCGACCGATGGCGGCGGGTCGATTCGCATTCCGGCGGGCTTTTGCGGACTCTTTGGTTTCAAGCCGACCTTCGGCATCGTGCCGGTGCATCCGCATTCGCCCGCCGGGACGCTGTGGCATCAGGGGCCGATCGTGCGCACGGTGGAGGATGCGGCGCTCATGCTGGGCGTGATCGCGCGGCCGGATGCGCGTGACTGGTACCAGTCGCCGCCGCTCAACATCGACTATCGCACGCAACTGGCTGCCGGCATCAAAGGCCTGCGCATCGCATACAGCCGCACGCTGGGCTACGCCCGCGTCGATGCCGAGGTGGCTGAAAAGGTGGATGAGGGCGCGCGATTGTTCGCTTCCCTGGGCGCCGAAGTCGAGGAAATCGATCCCGGCCTCGATGATCCCATCGCGATCATGCGTCCGTTGTGGGCGGTGGCGCTTGCGCTGGCGATCGAGCCGATGAACGCGGCACAACGCACCTTGCTCGAGCCGGCGCTGCTCGCGCTGGCCGAATCCGGATTCGGTTTCGATGCGCTCGCCTATCGCAAGCTCGAGCGCGCGCGCGAAGCGTTTGCGCGGCGGATGTGTCTCATGCACCAGACTTACGACCTCCTGCTGACGCCGCAACTTGCCGTGACGGCGTTTGCAGCCGGCCACGAAGTACCGCCGGATTCCGCGCGTACGCGCTGGTGGGAATGGTCGCCGTTTACCTATCCGTTCAATTTGTCTCAGCAACCCGCGGCCGCGGTGCCTTGCGGATTCACCGCCGGCGGCCTGCCGGTGGCCTTGCAGCTGGTTGGCAATAAATTTGCCGATGCCCTGGTATTGCGCGCGGCACGCGCCTTCGAAAAAGCGCGGCCGTTTGTCATGCCCGATGCGGCTCGGCCGGTTAACGCCACGCCGACGGGCCACCGGATCGCGCTCGACCTAGGCGGCAATCGGGTACGGTAAACGGCCCGGGCGCGGCGGCGCCCGATGGCGGTATAGTAGGCGCAAGATTTGAGGAGAAGCGCCATGACTGCCAGTGCCATCCGCGCCGAGACCGCCGGGCAAGCGCCCCATGCCAGCCGCGCTCGTTATCTCACCAATGAGAACGGCTTCGCTTTTTCCTGGCCGGCGGTGCCGATTCGCCAGTTCCTGGCCGAGCGCGACCAGGCGTTCGACGCGGATAGGCCGAGTGGATTGATCGCGCTGGACCTGTCGAGTGACCTTCGCACCGCCTACGCCGCCACCACGCCGACCTTGTTGTGCCGCTACGTCAAGATCCGCGCGGGAGAGCGACTGCACACCGCATTCGCCGCATCCGGGGAGATCTATTACGTGATGTCAGGCGCGGGCGAAAGCCGCAACGGCAGGGATGCGCTTGCCTGGAGCCGCGGCGACGTATTCTGTTTTCCGGGCGGTGGCGAGACCTCGCACCGCGCGGGCAGCGCACCTTGCCTGCTGTTTGCGGTGACCAACGAGCCGCTGCTGGCGTTCGAGCGCTTGCGCGCGCCGCTTCCGGGGCAGGCGGTGGTCGAGACCACACACTGGCCCGCGACAGAAATCGAGCGTCACTTCCAGCAGGTCTGGAACCGTCCACTGAATCCCGAGACCACCGGAGACTCGGTGCAGTTTTCAAGCGCGGCGCTGGCGCCCAGTTCCAATACCATTCCCAGCATCAATACCGCCATCAATACCCTGGCGGCGGGCGCCAACCAGCGCCCGCATCGCCACAACGGCGTGGCCGTAACCCTGGCGATCCAGGGCGAGGGCATTCATTCACTGATCGACGGCAAGCGGGTGGACTGGTCCACGGGTGCGGCGCAGATTACGCCGGCTACGATGCTGCATTCCCATCACAACCGGGGCAGTGAGCGCATGCGTTCGTTCGTCATCCAGGACGAAGGTCTGCATCAGTACACGCGCACACCCGGATTCAGTTTCGACTGAACCCCAAGGGACAGCCAGCGTGAAGCAAACCCCATCGATGTTGGTTGCGACGGCGCCCTTCGCGCTGTTGCCCACCTGCCCGGCGCAGCCGGTTTCCCGGCGCGAAGCCCTGAGGATGGCGCTCGCCCTCGCAGCGGCGGGATGCGTGCCGCCACTGGGCGCCGCCGAAGACAGCGCCGGCCTCGAATTCAAGGGCCCGATGCCCACGCCTGATCAGATCCTCGGACCGTTCTACCCGGTGCACAAGCCTACCGACGGCGGCACCGATCTGACCCGGCTGCGCGGCCGAGCAGGGCAGGCGCTCGGCCAGGTTATCTACGTCGGCGGAAGAATACTGAACCTGCGCGGTGAGCCGTGCCCGGGGGTGAACCTGGAAATCTGGCAAGCCAATAGCGCAGGCCGTTACACGCATCCGCACGATCGCAATCCGGCGCCGCTCGATCCGAATTTCGATGGTTACGCGAACGTGGTCAGCGATGCCGATGGACACTACCGCTTCCGCACGGTGAAGCCGGGCGCCTATCCGGTCGCGGCCGATTACTGGCGGCCGCCGCACATTCATTTCGATATCACCGGCAAGGTGAATCGACTGATCACGCAGATGTACTTCGCGGGCGAGCCGCTCAATGCAAAGGATCCGCTGCTGCAGCAATCCTGGGCGAAGGACAGCCTGATTGCCCGCATCCTGCCGCCCGGTGCCACTGAAGAACCGGATTCGCAGCGCGTGGTCTGGGACATTGTCCTGGTGCAGGGGTGAGGCGAGCGGTGCCGGAGCAGATCACGCTGCTGGTTGGAACGCGCAAAGGCGCATTCGTCTATCGCGGCGACGAGACCAGGCAGGCGTGGCGACTCGATGGGCCGCACTTTCTGGGCAACATCGTCAATCACCTGGTGGCGGATCCACGCGGGGCGCGCACCTGGCTGATGGCCGCCAAGACCGGCCATCTTGGCCCGACCGTGTTCCGCTCGACCGATGGTGCGAAAACCTGGACGGAAGCGAAGCGGCCGCCCGCATTCGCAAAAGCGCGTGCAGGTGAAGAAGGCCGCGTGGTCGACCATGTGTTCTGGCTCTCGCCCGGGCATCCTTCGCAGCCAGGACTCTGGTATGCGGGGACGTCGCCGCCGGGCCTGTTCCGCTCGACCGATGACGGCATCAACTGGACTGAAGTGGCGGGATTCAACGCGGGCTTGTACCGGCAGATCGAGTTGGCCATCGTTCCCGGCCCGGACGGCGCGCAGGTGCATTCGGTGTGCGTCGATCCCGGCGACGCGAACCACCTGTACCTCGGCATCTCTATCGGTGGGGTGTTCGAAAGCACCGACGGCGCGCAGTCCTGGTACCCGCTGAACCAGGGCGTGGCGGCGGATTTCCTGCCCGATCCGGATCTCGCATACGGTCACGATCCGCACACGCTCGCCCTGCATCCGCTGCATCCGCAGCGGCTTTATCAGCAGAATCACTGCGGCATCTACCGGCTGGATCGCCCCGGCACGCGCTGGCAAAGGATCGGACTCAACATGCCCGCCGACGTCGGCGACATCGGCTTTCCGATCGTGCTGCACCCGCGCGATGCGGACTGCGCGTGGGTGTTCCCGATGGATGGCACCCAGGTCTGGCCGCGCACCAGCCCCGATGGGCGTCCGGCGGTGTACGTCACGCGCGATGCTGGCGCATCGTGGCAGCGCCTCGACGGCGGGATGCCAAAGCAGCATGCGTGGTGGACGGTCAAGCGCCAGGCCATGTGTGCGGACGCGCATGATCCGGTCGGCCTCTATTTCGGGACCACCAGTGGAGACATCTGGGCAAGTCGCGACGAGGGCCGCAACTGGTCGCGTCTCGCCGAGCATCTGCCGCACATTTACAGCGTCGCCTGCTGCATCAGCGTCACGTGATTCGCGTCCAGATTCCGAGCCCGCTCTACTCTTACACCGGCGGGCTCAAGCAGATCGAGGCCGAAGGGGAATCGCTCGCGGCGCTGCTGCTCGGTCTCGATCGCCGCTATCCTGGCCTGCGCCACCGCGTCATCGACGAACAGGACCGCATCCGCCGGCACATCCGCTTTTTCATCAATGGCGACATGGCGACCGATCTGGAGCGCAGGCTCCAGGGCGGCGATGACGTCATAATTGTCGCAGCGCTGAGCGGCGGCTGAACCCACCGCGTCTTGCGTTCATGCCACCCCTTCGTCGTTGACCGGCGACATGGGTGTCGCGTCGCTGCAGGAACTTCAATCGCGTCCGTCCTGTCACATCACGCGAGTTGCGAGGGACAGGAAAAAAATGGACAGGCAAACAAAGCTCGTAAAAGCAATCAGAACGCTCGCGCAGCGCGCCGGGATCGCGCAGCCCGCGTTTCACGTCACCTGCGTGTCGCAGGATCCGGACGGCATTTTCATCATGCAGACGACGTGGCCGGAAGGACAACGCCTGTGCGAAGCGCTCGCCAGCGCCGTGGAGGGGTTTCCCGCTGATCACTACACCACGTGCGTGGCCTTGCTGCCCGATGTGGTGGACGAGATTATCGCCGCGGCCGGCGCCGGCGCGCGTACGAGGCACGCGAGGCTGCATCGGCCAGCCGGGTTCACACCAGCGATGGATCAGGCGCTCGAAGACTAGCGCTGGAAATGCGCGTCAGCGCCCAGCAGCGCTTCCCTGAAGCGGTTCTTCAGCTGCGTGCCATCGCGCGGCGGCAACACCAGTGCAAGTTTGTCGGGGGCAACCTTGACCTGTGCGAACAGCGGACCGGTGGCGCGGTGAATCGCTGCGCGCACTGCGGCGACCTGCTGCATGGTGGTCACGACCGAAGCCGCCGCGAAACCGCAGGCCGCGGCGGCGCCAGCCAGGTCGATGCCGAACTTGGTATGCGAGGGTTGCATGCCGGTTTCGCCGTAATGTTCGTTGTCTAGAACGACCACGGCCAGGTTGCGCGGTCTTTGCACGCCGATGGTCGCGAGCGATCCCATGCCCATCAGCGCCTCGCCGTCACCCGTGAGCACGAGCACGGGGCGCGCGGGCTGTGCGAGCGCCAGCCCGAGCCCCATGGCCATCGCGCCGCCCATGCCGCCCCACAGGGGAAAATTCAACGCATGGTCGCCGGCGGCGGTGGCATCCCAGGCCGGTGCACCGAGTCCGGCGATGACCAGCAAATCCCCACGTTCGGCGAGCAATGCGCTGACGACGTTGCGGCGCTCGAGGCGGGTTTTCTCTGCCTGCTTCATCGGGCCGGCCTCATTGATCGAAGGTTTTGGCGCCCAGCACGCGTTGGCCGATCAGCATCGCGGCGGGCCGCAGCGTGTTGTAGGCCAGTCGTAGCGCACCCTCGGCCGCCGGCAGAATGTCTTCCTCCCGTTCGGCGCGATAGACCTGCACACCCATTTCCTCCAGCACGGCCTGCGCCGCGCGCCCCATCGGCACCTGCCAGGGGTTGAACTCCGCCCAATCCCCGCGCATGGTCACGAGCATCGCAAGGGGTATCTGGCATACGGACAGCATCGAAAGCATGTTGATGCAATTGCCCACGCCGCTCGACTGCATGAGCAGTACGCTCTTGTCGCCCCCCAACCAGGCGCCGACCGCCAGCGCCACCCCCTCTTCCTCCGTGGTGAGGCGCACGGCGCGCAGATCGGCGTCGGCTTCGCAGTGTTGGATCAGGGCGGTATGGCCGGCATCCGGCACGAAGCTCACCTGGCGGATGTTCTGTTGCTTGAGCAGCGCGTGCAATTGCTGGCTCCAGTGCGGCGCGACGGGGCGGTTCGACATGGGCAGGGCGACAGGCGCAAATTGACAAAGCGCGATTGGGCCACAGTCGCCGGCTTGCGGCAACTTCGTCGCGACGTGCTCGGCCATCGGTCAAAAGCGATAGGCCACGCCGGCATTGGCCGACCACGTCGTCCGGTCGTGCACAAGCGGTGAATCGCGCGAGTCGCCCAGCATCTGCTGCAGGTTGACGGACCACAACCCGACCAGGTGGGGACACAAATCCACGTCGCCCAGCAGCCCGGCCTGCGCATAGCGCAGCCCCGAGCCGGCGTCATAGACCGGCAGGCTGGTGGCGGTGGATTGCTGCGGCGTGACGCCGAAATAGCGTTGCGTCGATTGCGCATCGCCCCAGGTGAGCTGGCCGTACAGGCCGGCGCGAAAACGGCCCTGCGCCAGGACGCCCGCGGTACCTCGTAGGTCAGCCTGTGTGCCGTTGTTCGCATCCAGATCGTGCCGCATGCGCACCAGCGCATTGAGCGGCATGCGGCCGATCATCCAGTCGCCTTCGGCATGAACGCCGAGCGATGCACTGGGATCGAGGTCTGCGAAGCGGTGGTCCTCGAGAAAGGCGGAGTCCTGTGCAATGCGGCCCTCTTCGTAAGCCAGTTGCGCGCCGAAAACCCAGGCCCCGAACCGCCGCGTACGCCAGCCGCCTTCGAGAATGCCCTGGGTCGTGCGTGCAAAGAGATGTTCGCCGTAGAGCCGCAGGTACGGAATCGCGTCGACTTTTTTACTGTCGGCGCCGTCGTAGGCGGGACGCACGCGCGCGCCAACGCCGATGTATTTTTCGTCGTCGGTGGGCTGGGCCAAGGCCGGCAGCGCGAGAGCCGCGGCCAGCGCGGCGATAATGATCGGTGACAAGATTCGCATGCGATATAGTAGCTAAAAGGTGAAAGGTGAAATTGAAGAAGGTGATAGCTGAAAGGTGAAAGGGAAAAGGTAAAGGTAAAAGGTAAAAGGTAAAAGGTAAAAGCGAAAGGCGTCCGGCCGGAAAAGCCTTTGAATTTACTTTCCCCTTTCCCCTTTCCCCTTTCCCCTTTCCCCTTCCCCCCTTTTACCTCTTACCTTTTACCTCTTGCTCCGAGCGCACAGCGCCCGTCACAGCATCTCCAGCGGCACCGGCCCGGCCGGCGCGGGAAAGGCCCGGTCGAGTTCCGCCAGCTGTTCGCGCGAAAGCTCGATCGCAGCCGCGCCCGCGTTTTCCTGCACATGTTCGCGCCGGCTCGCCTTGGGAATGGCGATGACATTTTCCTTTGCGAGCAGCCAGGCCAGCGCGGCCTGCGCCGGCGTCATGCCGTGGCGGCGCGTGAAGCCGAGGAGGGCCCGGTTGCGCAGCAACCGCGCCTGTTCCACCGGGGAGTACGCCATCAATGCCATGCCGCGTTCACGCATCCACGGCAGCAAATCGAATTCAAGCCCGCGGCGTGTCAGGTTATACAGCAGCTGATTGACCTGGACCTGGCTCGCGCCGGCGAGGTTCGACAAGGCTTGCATGTCCTCGAGGTCGAGGTTGCTCACGCCATAGTGGCGGATTTTCCCCGCCTGTTGCAGGGCCTGAAAGGCTTCCAGTGTTTCGGCCAGCGGGATGCGGCCGCGCCAATGCAGCAGATATAAATCGAGATGGTTGGTGGCGAGCCGCTTCAGGCTGCGCTCGCAAGCGGCCACGGCGCCTTTGCGCGAGGCATTGTGCGGATAAACCTTGCTCACCAGAAATACTTGATCGCGCCGACCGGCTATGGCATGTCCAACCAGCTCTTCCGATTTGCCCTCGCCATACATCTCGGCGGTATCGATCAATCGCAGCCCCAGGTCAAGTCCCAGCTGCAGGGACGCGATCTCCTCTTTGCGCGAGGCCCGGCTGTCGCCCATGTTCCAAGTGCCCTGGCCGAGGGCGGGCACTCGTTCTCCCGACGGAAGCCTGACCATTTTCATGACTTCGTTCTCCGATTATCCGCCAGCAGCTCCGGGCACGCGCGCCGAATTGGCCCATTGCATGTGTACACCGTGATATCGCGGGTGCACAGGCGGCCATAAAAAAGGATCCCGCCCGCGCACCACCGGGATGTTTTACGCATGTTATGTGATTGTCTGCGCACCCTGAAGGACCTCCTGGCGAGGGCCCTTTGGCTACGGCCTCACGAAGTACGAACCGGTCTGCTCGGCATCGCGGCTCAGCGATTCCACCCTTGCGGACGAGAAACCTTTCCAGCACAGTGGGATCCGAAGCTTGGAATTCACGTGACTTGAAGTCGCGGC
>JADMIO010607089.1_pt1 | contig 35078 bp, 27 predicted proteins | sample 8958161 | NCBI WGS metagenome assembly JADMIO01 (sample SAMN16585339, study PRJNA669376) | soil metagenome | isolation source: Crop rotation soil | place: USA: Cullars Rotation, Alabama | collected 2011
CGCGACAACTTGTCCACGTGGAATTCTAAGCTTAGGATCCCAATGTGCTGGAAAGGTGGCGACGAGATCATCGAGCTGGTGAAGTACCTGGTGGCGCGCGAAGCGTCGCCGGCTCCGGCCGCGCCGCCGAAGACCTAACTACGCAGGAGATGGTGCCGGGTGAGGAAAGTGGGGAATCGGTCGGATCGGGACCGATTCCCCACTTTCCTCACCCGGCACCCACCTAACTCCGCAGGTACCAGGCGAAGTCGAGCTCGGAGACTTCGGCGGAGAAGCGCGCGCATTCCTGCCGCTTGATGGCCAGGAAGATGTCGAGGAATTCCGCACCCAGCGCTTCGCGCAGGAAGTGCGACTTCGCGGCGCGCTCCAGCGCGTCCTGCCAGGTCTGTGGCAGCGTGCGCTCCTTCACCTGCGCATAGCCATTGCCCTCGACCGGCGGACCCGGATCGATTCGCTCGCGGATGCCCAGCTCCGCGGCCGCCAGCACCGTGGCCACGGCCAGGTACAGGTTGGCGTCGGCCCCGGCGATGCGGTGCTCCACGTGCCGCGAGAAGGCCGGACCCGCGGGTACACGCAGGCTCACCGAGCGGTTGTTGATGCCCCAGATGGGCGCCGTCGGCGCGTAACTCTGGCTCACGAAACGCCGGTAGGAATTCGCGTTGGGCGCGAACACCGCCATCGATTCGGCCATGGTCGCCTTCATGCCGCCGATGGCATGCCGCAGCGCCGGCGTGCCCGCCGGATCGTCATGGGCGAACAGGTTGCGACCGTCCGCGTCGTTGGCGCTGACGTGCACGTGCAATCCGCTGCCCGCGCGCGCGGTGAACGGCTTGGCCATGAAACACGCGATCAGGCCGTGGCGCGCCGCGACGCCGCGCAGCAGCCGCTTGAACATCACCGCCTCGTCGACGGCCCGCAGCGCATCGTCGCGGTGATGCAGCGTGATCTCGAACTGGCCCGGCGCGTATTCGGACATCAGCGTTTCGGCGGGCAGGTCCTGCGCCTGGGCGGCGCGGTACACCTCGTCGAACACCGGCGCGAGATCGTCGAGCCGCGTGAGGCTGTAGGCGTCGATCTTCTGCCGCTCGCTGTTGCGCCCACCGCCCGCCGGGACCAGCCGGCCGCCACCCTCGTCCTTCAGTAGATAGAACTCGAGCTCGCAGGCCAGCACCGGCCGCATGCCGAGCCGCTCGAAACGCTGCAGCACCCGCACCAGCGCGTGGCGCGGGTCGGCCGCCGCCGGCGCGCCTTTTGCGTCGAACATGGTCAGCATGAGCTGGCCGGTGGGCGCCGGCAGCCACGACGAGCGCTTGAGCGTGCCGGCGATCGGCCGCGCGCACATGTCGGCGTCACCCGTGTCCCAGACCAGGCCGGTGGCATCCACGTCTTCACCGCTGATGTCGAGGCCGAGGATGGAACCGGCGACCTGCCGGCCGGAGGCGAACAGGCGCACCAGCTCTTCACGCCGCACCGACTTGCCGCGCAGCACCCCCGAAGGGTCGGTGATCATGATCTGCACCGCGCGGATGTCCGGATGCGCCTCGAGGAAGCGCGCGAGTTCCACGGCGTCGGCGATCACGAGGCGCTCCCGATTTCGCGCAGGCAGTCGCGCAAGGTGCCGAGCAGCCGGTCGGCGTGCGCGCTGGTCGTCGAGGGTGAGCACAGCATCATGTTGTGGAAGGGCGTGAGCAACACGCCGCGGTTGAGCAGGAAGAGATGGATGGCATGTTCGAGCTCGGGCCAGGCCGCGCGCTCGGATTCCACGCCGTCGCGCGGCGGCTTGCCGAAGCCGAACTCCAGCCGCGCGCCGACGCGCGACACGTTCCAGGTCAGCGAATGCGCCGCGAACAGCCGGCCGAGCCCTTCGGAGAGGTAACTCGCCGTGTCCTGCATGGCCTGGTAGTTGGCGGGCGTCATCAGCTCGTCGAGGCTGGCCTCGAGGCAGGCCAGCGCCAGCGCGTTGCCCGACAACGTGGTGCCCATGCCGGAGTGGCCGCCGGCGCGATCCTGCTGCACGCGGCGCATGCCCGCCTCCACCTCGGCCGTGAACCCGAATACCGCGCAGGGCATGCCCCCGGCGATCGCCTTGCCGCATACCCAGAAATCCGGCTCCAGGTTCTGCGCGCGCGAGTAACCGCCGCGCGCCGACGACAGGGTGTGCGTCTCGTCGATGATCAGCAGCGTGCCGTGCCGGCGCGTGAGTTCGCGCAGCCGGCGCAGGAAACCTTCGGCCGGCAGCACCATGCCGATGTTGGTCATCACGGGCTCGGCGATCACGGCCGCCGTACGTCCGCGTGACAACACCTGCTCGAGCGCCGTCTCGTCATTGAAGGGCACCGCGTCGGTGGCCGCGCTCACGTCATGGTTCACGCCGATCAAGCCGGCGCGCGGCCGCGTGCCGCCCTTGTCTTTCATCCCCGGCACCGCGCGCACCATCGTGTCGTCGACCGTGCCGTGATAACAGCCATCGAAACACAGGATGCGCGCACGCCCGGTGACCGCGCGTGCCCAACGCAGCACCGCGCGATTCGCATCGCTGGCGGTCTGGGTCATCTGCCAGAACGGCAGTCCGAAGAGATTGGCGAGCTTCTCGCCGACGCGCGCCACGCGCTCGGCCGGCAACATCGCGGTGATGCCTTCGGTGCCCGCCGCGGCCAGCGCCCGCGCGATGGGCGGCGGCGCGTGGCCGAACATCGCGCCGGTATCTCCGAAGCAGAAATCGATGTAGCTGTTGCCGTCGACGTCCTCGACCTCGACGCCGCGCGCGCGCCGCACGAACAGCGGATGCGGGGTATTCCAGTCGCGCATCCAGTGCATGGGCACGCCGTTCAGCCAGTGCGCGGCGCTCGCCTCCGCGAGCCGCGCCGACTCGCGATGCGTGGTCAGGAAGGATTCGTTCTCACGCTGGGTCAGGCGCTCGAGCGCGACGCTGTCGATGCCCGGTCGCCGCGCGTAATTCATCGCGGCTCAGCGGCGCGGCTTGCGCGCGCCCTTCTGCTTGGCCTTGGCGCGCGCCGCGGGACGCTTCACCGGCGACGCCGCCGGCTTGTCGGCGGCCGGCTTGCTCTCCGTCTTGGCGGCTTCGGATTTCGTCTCCGTCTTGGTCTCGGACTTGGAGTCGGCCTTGCTCTCCGACTTGGCTTCTTCCTTGTCCGCGCCCGCGAGGTTGCGCTTGTTTTCCTTGTCCGATTTGAAGTCGGTCTCGTACCAGCCCGACCCCTTCAGGCGGAACAGCGGTGCCGACATCAGCTTCTTGAGCCCCTTCTTGCCGCAGTTCGGGCACTGGGTCAGGGGCTTGTCCGAGATCTTCTGCAGCACCTCGTCGTGGTAGCCGCAGTGCGGACATTCGTATTCGTAGAAAGGCATGTCGGTCCTCGGGATATTGCGGCGCGATTATAGCGGGACCGGCCCGAGGAGCCGGTCCCGCCGTCAATCGTCAGTTCCCGCGGGTAGCCACGAAAGCCGAAGGGCCCGGCCGTGGCGCATCCCAGTAGCTGCCCAGTTCGGTGCGCGTGCCCATGGCCACCGGCACCGAGCTGCTACGCGGATCCCAGGTGTAGTACTTGCCATTGGAGGCGGCGTAGTACGGCGTGTAGCACCGGATATGGGCGTTGTGCTGGGCACCTCGAACGTCTTCCATGGACAACCGGCCCACGCCCAGATTGTGAGGGTGGGTATGCCATTCACCCAGCACCTTGGCTCCGCGCGGGATCAGGTTCGCGGCCCCCTTCGTCTCGATCATGCAATCGTCGGGTCCACGGCAAGCACTGCTTCGCACGACCGCGCTGGCCAGCACGCCATCGACGCGGTAGATGAAACCGAAGTACTCGTGCTGGCGCGAGCGGGGGCCGTAGATGGCGAACTGCTCCTGGACATGCGCGACGACCGACCCGGAATCGCATTCCGGGACGGCAGCCGTGGCCGGACCCGAACCCCGGACAGTCGCGCTGCAAAGCACCAGGATCGAAGCTACCAGATAACAAGGAACTCGCTGCCCGGCAGGGCTGCGCAGTAGTGAGGCGGACATGACAGACTCCCTGGGTGGTTAGCCGTTCCGCCGCGGCCGCATTGCGGCGCACAGCGGGGGAGTACAGTTGTCTTTGCCGCCTCAATCCTCTTTGAGCGGCGCTCAATCGTTCTCAATCGGATTCAATTCGCCAGATGAGTACGGCTCACAATCAAGAAATCCTGGTGTTCGGCGGCTTCCGGCTGGATGCGGCGAAACGCAGCCTCTTCGCGAAGGACGGCGTGCCCATCGAGCTGCCGTCGCGCGCATTCGATCTGTTGCTGTTCATGGTTCAGCGGCCCGGACAAATGCTCGAGAAGTCCACGCTCCTGGAAGCCGTCTGGCCACGCGCGGTGGTGGAAGAAAGCAACCTCAGCCAGAGCATCTACCTGCTGCGGCGCGCTCTGGGCGAGCAGGCGGGTGAACAGAAGTTCATTGCGACCATCCCGGGTCGCGGCTACCAGTTCGTGGCGCCGGTGGAAGTGGCCGCGCCCGATGCCGCCTGCAGGGAGCCTGCTGGCCACGAGGTGAACGCAGGCAATTCGACGACACGTCCTGGAATTCGCCGCTGGAAGTGGGCTTTCGGAATGCTGGCAGGAGCACTGGTCGTGGGCGCCGGTGCCCTGCTTTGGCAACCGGTCAAGTCAGATGACGCAGCGGGCGCCAAGACGACGCCCGACCGGTCGGTGATGCCCAGGATTGCAGTCCTGCCTTTCGACGATCTCAGCGCCGCCCATGACATGGAATATTTCGCCGATGGCCTCGTCGACGAGCTCATCAATAGCCTGTCGACGTCGAAAAACCTGACCGTCATCGGCAGGCGATCGACATTCGCACTGAGAGGAACCAAAGACGACGCCCGCACCCTCGGCAGGAGACTCAACGTCGAGGCAATTCTCAAGGGAAGCGTGAACGCAACCGGCGAGGGGATCCGGATCACGACGCAGCTCGTGAACACCAGCGACGGGCTGGTCCTGTGGGCCGCGACGTTCGACGTACTCAAGAAAGAACTGCTCGCGACACGGGCAGCGATCTCTCGCAACGTGGTCGCCACGCTCGACAGGAGATTCGCGGCCACCAGCAGCAGCCGTGTCGTCGAACTGACTCACACCGCCGACGGCTCGGCGTACGACGCCTATCTACACGGTCTGTACTTCTATGGACGGCGAACCACGCTCGATTTCAACCACGCACGCGATGCGTTCGAACGCGCGACCGACCTCGATCCCGGCTTCGCGATGGCCCACGCCTGGCTCGCCCGAACCTACCGGGCTATTGCCGTACGCGGAACGGGCGACGTATCTCAGAATGAGTCGCTGGGGCTCGCAGCGCTCAACCGTGCGTTGCAACTCGATCCGGAGATCGGCGAATTGTGGTGGGTCAACGACTACCTTCTGGGTCCCCAGACGCCGCTGGAGCTGCGTGCCAGTAAACTCGAGCGCGCGTTGGAGCTCACGCCCAGCGACCCGGAGGCACTCACGACGCTCGGCAAGATCTATGTCGAAACCGGACGCCGCGAACACGCATTCGAGGCCTTCGAGCGAGCGCACAAGCTCGACCCCTTGTGGGCACAGGGCAGTCAATGGCTGGGAATCATGGGCTACATGTTCAAGGGCGACAGGCAGGTCGCACTCGACATGGCAGCCGAGGTGACGGCCCTTTCGGCTGCCGACCCCCGGGGCTACGTCCTGAAAGCGTGGGTGGCCATCAACGAAGGGTCGGTACTGGAATGGGATCGGGCGGCTGCGAGCATGATCGCCGCGGCTCCGCAGGACAGCGCTTCGCATGCATATCTCGCCAAGGACTACGCCGAGCTCGGACTACCCGACGCCGCGCTTCATCACGCCCGGATCGCGCGAAAAATCTCGCCGGACAGCGCCGCGGGCTGGTACGCAACGTCTCGCGCCCTGCTCATGTCCGGTGACATTCCCGGCGCGCGCGAATTCATCCATGAGGCCGTGACCACGAAGCCCGCCGACTACCAATCTCTTTTTGCGCAGGCTGAGTTGCAGTACTACGAAGGAGACTGTACCGGGGCGATACAGTCGCTGATTCTCGCGAATCCATCGCTCGCGCAGCCTGCGCCAGCATTGTTCGTCATGCCCGAGCTGGACCACCTGCCCATCGTGGTGTGGTGTCAGCGGCAGACCGGCAATGTCGCGCGCGCGCAGGAGATAGCCCAGCAGGCCAATCGCGTGCTCGCCCCGCCCATGTGCCCTGGAATCATGGAAGGCGTCCTGGCGCGCATGGCTGCCGCGAATGGCGATCGCGCAGCCCTGATCGCGCACCTCGAGGCCCTGTTGAAAACCAGGGCTTACCAGTTCACGTTCGCCGCGAGCGAACCCATGATCCAGCCATTGCTGCGGGATCCGGAGGTCAGCGCATTGCTCGCAAAAATGGCGGCCCGCGGAGCTGAGTGGCGCAAAACCCTGCCAAAGTCCTCGACGCGCGTGCCCGTCCCGGGCATCACCGCCGAAGACTTCGGTAGTTAGCGTTCCTTCGCGAACTCCAGCCCGTTGTGGGCGCTGGCCTTCGCCCGGATCCGGTCTCCGGGATTGAACTTGCCGCTCAGGATGGCCTGCGCCAGCGGGTTTTCCACCTGCTGCTGGATGGCACGCTTCAGCGGACGCGCGCCGTACACCGGGTCGTAACCCGCCTCGCTGAGCCGCTCGACGGCCGAATCGTCCAGCGTCAGCTCGAGATTGCGGTCCAGCAGCCGGCGCCGCAGCTGCGCCAGCTGGATGTCCACGATGGCGCGGATCTGCGCCACGCCCAGCGGGTGGAACACGCAGATGTCGTCGATGCGGTTGATGAACTCGGGCCGGAAATTGTCCTGCACCACTTCCATGACCGCGGCCTTCATCGCGGCGTAGTTGTTCTCCACCGTGAATTTCTGGATGACGTCCGAACCCAGGTTCGAGGTCATGATGATCACGGTGTTGCGGAAATCGACGGTGCGGCCCTGGCCATCGGTGAGGCGGCCGTCATCCAGCACCTGCAGCAGCACGTTGAACACGTCCGGGTGCGCCTTCTCGACTTCGTCGAGCAGGATCACGGCATACGGTCGGCGGCGCACCGCTTCGGTGAGCTGGCCGCCTTCGTCATAGCCCACGTATCCCGGCGGCGCGCCAATGAGCCGCGACACGGAGTGCTTCTCCATGAACTCCGACATGTCGATGCGCACCATCGACTCTTCGGTGTCGAACAGGAATTCCGCCAGCGCCTTGCACAGCTCGGTCTTGCCGACGCCGGTGGGGCCGAGGAACAGGAACGAACCATTCGGACGGCGCGGATCGGCGAGGCCGGCACGCGAACGGCGGATGGCGTTGGAGACGATCTTCACCGCCTCATCCTGGCCGACGACGCGCTTCGACAGCGCGTCTTCCATGCGCAGCAGTTTTTCCTTCTCGCCCTCGAGCATCTTGGACACCGGGATGCCGGTCCACTTGGAAACCACTTCGGCGATTTCCTCTTCGGTCACCTTGTTGCGGACCAGCTGGGTTTCCTTGGTCTCGGCGATCTGCGCCTGCGCCAGGCGCTTCTCGAGCGCCGGGATCTGCTCGTACTGGTAGCGCGCCACGGCGGTGAGATCACCCTTGCGGCGTGCCTGCTCCATGTCGAGCTTCACCTTCTCGATCTCGGCGCGCACGTCGGCGGCGCCCTGCTGCGAAGCCTTCTCGCTCTTCCAGATCTCCTCGAGATCGGCGGCTTCCTTCTCCAGCGACTTGAGGTTGTCCTGCAGCGTGGCGAGGCGCTTCTTCGTGGCCTCGTCCTTCTCCTTCTTCAGCGCTTCCTGCTCGATCTTGAGCTGGATGATGCGGCGGTCGAGCTTGTCGAGCGCCTCGGGCTTGGAGTCGATCTCCATGCGGATGCGCGCGGCGGCCTCGTCGATCAGGTCGATGGCCTTGTCGGGCAGCTGGCGATCCGCAATGTAGCGATGCGAGAGCGTCGCGGCCGCGACGATGGCCGGATCGGTGATCTCCACCTTGTGGTGATTCTCGTAGCGCTCCTGCAAGCCGCGCAGGATGGCGATGGTGTCTTCGACGCTGGGCTCGTCGACCAGCACCTTCTGGAAGCGGCGCTCGAGCGCGGCGTCCTTCTCGATGTACTTGCGGTATTCGTCGAGCGTGGTCGCGCCCACGCAATGCAGCTCGCCGCGCGCCAGCGCGGGCTTGAGCATGTTGCCGGCGTCCATGGCGCCCTCGGCCTTGCCGGCGCCGACCATGGTGTGCAGCTCGTCGATGAACAGGATGATCTGGCCTTCCTGCTTGGAGAGATCGTTGAGCACGCCCTTGAGGCGCTCTTCGAACTCGCCGCGGAACTTGGCGCCGGCGATCAACGCGCCCATGTCCAGCGCCAGGATGCGCTTGCCCTTGAGCATCTCGGGCACTTCGCCGTTGATGATGCGCTGCGCGAGACCCTCGACAATCGCGGTCTTGCCCACGCCGGGCTCGCCGATCAGAACGGGGTTGTTCTTGGTCCGGCGCGCGAGCACCTGGATGGTGCGGCGGATCTCGTCATCGCGGCCGATCACCGGGTCGAGCTTGCCACCCGACGCGCGCGCCGTGAGGTCGATGGTGTACTTCTCGAGCGCGCCGCGCTTGCTCTCGGCTTCCGGATCATTCACCGCCTCACCCCCGCGTACCTGCTCGATGGCCTTCTCGACGGCGGCCCTGGACGCGCCGGCGTCCTTCAACAATTTCGCCAGCGTGTTCTTGTCTTCGAACGAGGCCAGGACGAACAGCTCCGTCGGGATGTAGTCGTCCTTGCGCTGCTGCGCCAGCTTGTCGGTGACATTGAGCAGCCGGCCGAGGTCCTGCGAGCCCTGTACGTCGCCACCCGTGCCGGTGACCTGCGGCAGCCGCTCGATGGCGCCGTCCAGGTCCTTGCGCAGCTTGGCGACGTTGGCGCCGGCCTTGACCAGCAGCGGCCGCGTGGTGCCGTCCTGCTGGTCGAGCAGCGCCGCGAACACGTGCGCGGGCTCGATGAACTGGTTGTCCTTGCCGACGGCCAGGGACTGGGCGTCCTGCAGGGCGCTCTGGAAGCGGGTCGTGAGTTTGTCCATACGCATAGGGCGCCAAAAATGGGGCCTCGGGCCAAACGGTTCAAGTCTGTTTGGCGACCTTCTTGTCAGGGAAACTGCCTATGCACATCAGGACCTTGTTATTGATGGCGCTGGTGGGCTGGCAGATCGCCCGGGCCGCGGCCTGACTCAGTGCGCGTGGCGTTCCGCGAAGGTGATGAGCGCGACTCCGAGACCGATCAGCAGCACCTGTGTTACGCCGGACCTGGCATCGGTGCGGCGATGCAGGCCGGGGATGAGATCGGCGACGGCCACGTACAGCAGGCTGGACGCCGCCACGGCCAGCGCGAACGGCAGCAGCCGCTGCGCGGTCTCCAGCGCGAAGTAGCCGACCACGCCGCCGATGACCGCGGTCAGGCTGGTCAGCAGGTTCAGCGCCAGCGCGCGGCCCCGCGACACCCCCGAATGCAGCAGCACGGCGAAGTTGCCGACTTCCTGCGGAATCTCGTGCGCCATGATGGCCACCGCCGTGACGATGCCGAGGTGCACGTCGGTCAGGAACGCGGCGGCGATCAGCACGCCGTCGAGCACGTTGTGCAGCGCGTCGCCCACCAGCACCAGCGAGCCGCTGGCCTTGCGGCGCGCGTCGTCGTGGACCTGGGCGTGGTTGTGGCCGTGGCCGTGTGAATGCGCATCGCCGACCGTGTGCGTGTCGCAATGATCATCGTGGCAGTGGCGCCAGAGCAGGAATTTCTCCAGCACGAAGAACAGCGCGATGCCCGCGATCAGCGCGATGCCCACTTCGTGCACGCGCTCGCTGCCGGCGCCGAGCACGGCGTGCGGGATCAGCGCCAGCAACGCCGCGCCTAACAAGGCACCGGTGGCGAAACTCACCAGGTGCGGCAACGCCGCCTCGCGCTGTTTTCCGGGCAGCGCGAGGAACAGGCCGGCCGCAAGCACCGACAGCACGCCGGACACCAGCGTGACGAGAATGATCCAGGCAAGGGTATTCAAGGCGGCGAAAATCCTAACACGTGCGTCAAGCGCGCCAGATCAAAGCTGCCATGCGGCCACCCTTGCCATCGCGCCGGTGCGAGAAGAACCGCCGCGGATCGGCGACCGTGCACCATTCGCCCCCGCTGATGTCGTTGACCCCCAGCGCACGCAACCGTCGGCGCGCGAGTCCCACGAGGTCGGCCTGCCAGCGGCCGCGGGCATTGGGCACGAAGTAGTCAGCCGCGCCCGCATCGCGTGCGACGAAGGCTTCGCGCACGTCGGCGCCCACTTCGAAGTTGGCCTGCAGGATGGCGGGACCAAGCCATGCCGTGAGTTCCGGCGGCGGCACGCCCATTGCGGCCACGGTGTTCTCGAGCACCCCCGCGGCCAGCCCGCGCCAGCCCGCGTGGGCCGCGCCCAGGCGCTGGCCATCGCGCGAGGCAAACAGCACCGGCAGGCAGTCGGCGACCATGATCACGCAGGCCGTTCCCACCGCGCTGGTGACCGAGGCATCGGCGATGACGGGGGATGCGGTCGGAGGCGAATCGAGACGGGCGACGTCGATGCCATGCACCTGGCCGAGCCAGCGTGGCTCGCTGTGCAGGCCGAGAAGTTGGCGCAGCCGCAGGCGGTTGGCCGCCACGTGTTCGGGCGCATCTCCCACATGCGCGCCCAGGTTGAACGAGTCCCAGGGCACCGCGCTCACGCCGCCGAGCCGCGTGGTGAACGCGGCGCGCACACCAGCCGGGAGCGCCCAATCGAACCGCAACAATGTTTCAGGATGTTTCACGCTTCGGCCAGGTCGCGTTCCAGCGCGCCTAACAACTGCGTGAAATCCGCCGGCAGCGGCGCCTCGTAGGACACGGACTTGCCGGACTTCGGATGCATGAACTCGAGCCGGGCCGCGTGCAAGGCCTGGCGCTGGAATCCTTGCAGTGCGGCGATCAACTGCGGCGTCGCGCCGGCCGGCAGCCGTTTCCGCCCGCCGTACACCGGGTCGCCGACGATGGGGTAACCCACGTGGGCCAGGTGCACTCGGATCTGGTGCGTGCGCCCGGTCTCCAGGCGCACGCGCGCCAGCGTGTGCGCGCGGAAGCGTTTTTCGATGCGGTAGTGCGTGACCGCGGCGCGACCATCGCTGCGGACCGCCATCTTGATCCGCTGCGTGCGGTGCCGTCCGATGGGCTCGTCGACCGTGCCGCCACCGGTCATCGCGCCGGTGCACAACGCCAGGTATTCGCGCTCGATGTCGTGCGCCGCCAGCGCCGCGACCAGCGCGCCCTGCGACTCGAGCGTGCGCGCCACGACTAACAACCCGCTGGTGTCCTTGTCGATGCGGTGGACCAGCCCGGCCCGTGGCACGCGGCGCAACTTCGGGTCATGCGCCAGCAGCGCGTTTTGCAGGGTGTGCTCGCGGTTGCCCGCGCCCGGGTGGACCACCACCCCCGCCGGCTTGTTGATGACGATGATGGCGGCATCCTGGTGGACTATGTCCAGCGGCAGCTTCTCGGCCGCGATCGTGGTCTCGTCGGTCTGGCGGGCTTCCACGGTGGCGGCCTGGCCGCCGACCACCACGTCGCGGGCGCGCGGCGCCAGGCCATTGACCCGCACCGCCCCCTCCTCGATCCAGCGCTGGATGCGCGTGCGCGAGTATTGCGGCAGAAGAACGGCCAGGGCCTGGTCGAGGCGCCGCCCGGCGAGTTCCGGGGGAAACTCCAGGCGATGGGTCTGGAACTTGCGAGTCAACCTTTTGGTCCGATGGTTTCTGGTCAGATGAAGACTGGGGGCCGCTATACTTCACGGCCAAACGACCGGCATCAAGAGAAACGGTAAACCCCTGCATGCGATCACTGCGTAGCGCCGGCCCCCGGGCACTCCTTTTTATGGCTCTCATCCCCGTAGTCCTGGGCCTGTCCCTGGGGGGCTGCAAGAGTCGCGATGGCGCCGAAGGCCCGATGACCGATCCGGCGGTGGTCTACCAGCGCGCCCACAAGTCGCTGCTGGCCGGTGACTATCCGCTGGCCATCAAGATCTACGAAGCCCTGATGGCGCGGTACCCGTTCGCCGCCGAGACCCGGCAGTCGCGCCTGGACGTCATCTATTGTTACTACAAGGCCGGCGAATCCGAATCGGCCATCGACGCCGCCGATACCTTCATCCGCGAGAACCCGACCCATCCGCGCATCGACTATGCGTGGTACCTCAAGGGCCTGACGGACTTCGAACGCCTGCCGAACTTCATGGAACGCTGGTTCCACGTCGACATGAACCAGCGTCCGCCCACGCAGGCGCGGCGCTCGTTCGCGGCCTTCCAGACCGTGGTCGAGCAGTACCCGAACAGCGACTACGCGCACGACGCGCGCCGCCGCATGGTCTACCTGCGCAACCGCCTCGCGGACTACGAGATCGCCGTGGCGCATTACTACGTCGGTCGCGGCGCCTACGTGGCCGCGGCGCAGCGTGCCAAGGTGGCCATCGAGGAATTCGACGGCGCGCCCGCCGTGCGGGAAGCGCTCGAGCTGATGATCCTCTGCTACGACAAGATGGAACTCACCGAGCTGGCGGCGCAGACGCGCACCATGTATCGCGCGAACTACGAAGGCGAAGTGGGCGAGCGGAAGAGTTCGACGAGCAAGAAGAAGTGGTGGAAGCCATGGGCTTCGTAATGGGGACATTCCTCGTTTCCTAGCAAACGGGGACGGACTTGGGTTGGCAGTACGTCGGCCTACGGTGGATTGTCTTTACGCCCTCAAGTCGCGCGCGCTTCAGGAAAGAAATGGGGACATTCCTCATTTCCCCGCTTCGCGGGCAAAAGGGGACAGACCTGCAGCAGGTCTGTCCCCTTTTGCAAGGAAATGAGGAATGTCCCCATTTCTTTCCTGGCGGTCGCTCGTCGGAAGCCTACGGGCCTGACATCTGCAAAATTGGTAAGTGGAAAGGCACTACGGCGGCCCGTACTGGCTTCCTCCTCGCCGCGCTCCATTCGGGCGTAAAGACAATCCACCGTAGCCCGACGTAACACCCGACGCAGATCCGTCCCCGTTTGCTAGGAAACGAGGAATGTCCCCATTTACGTGGGCTGGATCCGCGCGGACGGCAGGCCGAGGCGGGTCAATGCGGCGCGGGCGAGCGCGGCGTTCGAGTCGACGAAGCGTAGCCCGGCATCGACGGCGGGAGATTCCAGCACGGACAGCTCGGTGCAGCCGGCGATGATGGTGTCGACGCCGGAGGTCCGCAGCTTCGCTAACAACTTGCCCGCGGCCTCGAGCTGGGCGGCGTCGAGCTTTCCGGAGAACTTGATCGCTTCGATGAGCTGGTTCACCAGGGCCTGGTCGTCGGTGGAGATGCGCGTGCTGCCGAGGCCGTGCTGACGGGCGCGATCGCCGTAGAGGTCGTGTTCGGCCAACGAGGCGGAGGCCAGCGCGGCGATCTGGCGGGCGCCGCGTTCGCTGGCGCTGCGCGTGGTCTCTTCGATGATGTGCAGCAGCGGGATGGGTGAATGGTTGGCCCAGCGCTCGAACAGGATGTGCGCGGTGTTGCAGACCACCACGGCGAGCGTGGCGCCCTGGCGCGCGAGTTCGTCGATGGTCGCGGAGATGGCCGGAGAAGGATCGGTTTCGCCGAGCTGCAGGTGGCGTCCGCGGCTGGGCAGCTTGGTGTTGATGTCGAGCAGCACGCGCGGGTAGTGCCAGTCCTTGGTGGCGTTCACCTGTCGATACAGCGCGCGCGCGAAATCCAGCGTGGCCCAGGGCGCGACGCCGACTACGCCGAGCGCGCCTTCCGCGGCCGGCCAGTCGACTGCGCCTCCGGGCGGCAGGATCCGCGGCATGCTTATTTACCGCGACGGATTTCGAAGATGTGCAGGCGCGTCTCGGGATACTTGTTGAGCACGCATCCCTCGTCGAACATGTTCTCGTGCCGCACGATCCGGTAGCCGTGCCGGCCGAACAGCGTCGCGTATTCGTCCACCGTGCGATAGGTGGCCGAGTAGTCAGCCTGCAGGTGCTGTGAAAAACGATTGTTGATCTCGTGGCGCTTGCTGACGCCGGTGCCGTCACGCAGCAGCACGAAGGTGTTCGCGTGGCAGAAGCGGGACAGGCCGGATACCAGCTTCTCCGCCTGGTCGTCGTTCATGTACACGAACAGGCCCGAGATGTAGACGATGTCGAAGTTCTTGTCCGAGGTGAATTTCTCCGCCGGCGAGACCACGAACTCCACCTGCGGTGTGCCGCGGCGTTCGGCTTCGCGCCGGCCGATCTCGGCGAGCTCCGCGGAATATTCCACCGCGGTCACTTGCTTCGCGCCCTGCTCCTGGAAACGGAACGCCCATTGGCCGACGCCCGCACCGAGGTCGAGGATGGTCTTGCCCGCCACCGGTCCCAGGTACTTCGCGACCTTCTCCGATTCGAGCTGCACCTTGAGCGCAAGGTTTTCCGGATCCTGTTCGAGGTTGGCGATGCTGTTGAAGTCGAGTGCGCCGAATGTCTTGGCGCGCGCGTCCCAGAACGCCTTCACCTTGTCTTGATCGATCACGCGTCCTCCGGAATCAGTGCCGCGGGACCCGAAAGCCCAGCAGGTGCTCCTGGCTCTCCAGGCGACGGTCGTTGGATGTGAGCCCGAGCACGCGGCTATCACACAGGAAATCGAGGTTGAGTTCGGTGAGCTCGTTCACGTGCGCACCCGGAATCGGCAGCAGGCGCGCGCCCAGCGGCTTGTCGAGCGCGCAGGACAGGCCGGCCACGTCCAGCATCACGGCGCCGATTTCCTCCGGGAAACTCAGGCCCGGCACGGGGATCATGTCGAGCCCGCAGGCGCAGACCGTCGACAACGCCAGCAGGCCATCGAGGCCGATGCGGCGCTTGCTGTGCGCGGCCGCGAGCGCCGGGTCTTCGAGCATCGAGTACATCACGCCGTTGAAGCCCACCGCGCGCGCCTTGCTCTGCTGGATGGCCGTGCGCAGCGCGTCGGTCAGGAAGGAGGTGGCGAAGATGCTGCCGTGCGAACCCACCGGCGCGCCGATGATTTTCTCGACCAGCCGCGCCACCGAGACGTGTTCCACCGGCATGGGCGCGAACGAGGCGTCGAGCCCGCGGTATTCGCAGCCCGACATCGCGGCGAGCTGTTCGCCAAAAGCGTTCATCTCGCGCAGCCGCGGAGTCAGCGCATTGACCAGCGCATCGCGCACCGCGCCGGCATCCTGCGAGCGCGTGAACTCGTTCACCGCCTCGAGCGCCACCTGCGTGGTCTCGAGTGCGAAGCTGAAGGCGACGTTGCCGCCCTGGTGCCGCGAGAACGGGAAGAACGGCGCGTTCGGCGGACAGTTGAACGACGCGCCCACGCGGAAATTGTCGAAGCCGTTGTTGCTCTTCTTCGAGATGTCGAGCACCAGCTGCGCGGCGTCCTGCGCCGCGTTCACGGCGATCTTGCGATCGGCCGCGAGGATGATGTTCAGGAACATGCGCTGGAAGCGGCTCACGGCATCGAGCGCCACGGCGAGACGGCCGCGCCGCGGACCCGGCGCGACGAAATCCAGCGGCAGGCAGTACCAGCGCACGCCGGTGGCACTGGCGAGCTCGTCCACCCAGCGCAGGCGCGAAAACAAGGCGCCTTCGGCTTCACCTTCGGGACCGCTCGGCGGCAGCGTGAAACGCAGCGTGCGCGGTTCGCGGCCGGCGAGCACTTCGTCCTTGGCGCGCAATAACGCGCGCACGCGCGTGTCGATCTCCGCCGGAGACGACTCGCCGAGTGGCAGGCCGATGGTGAGCGAGCGGATCATCGGCGATGACGCTCGAGCAGGCGCAGGTAGTCGGCCGGCGTATTCACTTCGCTGAATTCGAAACTTCCGCGCGGCGCCACCGAAATGGGCGCGCCGTCGCAGGGCAAGGTCTGCCCGACGAACAGGTTGCCGTGCGACACGCAGAGTTTCTTCCAGCGCCGCAACAGGTCGCGATCGGAAATCTTGAACAGCCCGATGGCCTCGGGATGCGCCACGTTCTTGATTGCGCCCTGGTAGGTCTCGGCGATGGTCTGGTCGTCGCGCAGCACGCAGTGGATGGCGGAGAGCGGCCGGTTCTCGCGGGCCTCGGTCAGCGCCAGGTTGGGCGCGAGCCCGTCGAGGTGGCTGATGAGATCGCGGTTGAAGAAAATGTCGCCGGAGACCACGTAGGTGGGCTCTTCGTTGAGCGCCAGCCCCAGGCTCATGGCATTGCTGGTGAGCTCCCAGTCGTGATTGATCACGTACTCGAGCTTCGGCGCGGACTCCATCACGTGCACCGCGCGGAATCCCACGACCACGATGACGCGTTTGCCGGCGAAGGCTTCGGCGGCATGCTCCAGCACCGACTTGCCGGTGGCCGGATGCCGGATCAGCACCTTGGCCATGCCATCGACCTGGTTGCCGCGCCCGGCGGCTAGGATGATCGCCTGCCCCACGCTCATTTGCTGAGCTCGCTCAGGGCGAAATCGCACTCGGGAAGATCCTTGGGAAAGCGATGCTTCACGGTCTTGTACGGGTAGATGTCACCGGCGATGGCGCGCTTCACCACGTCCTTCCAGGTGAAGTCGTATTTCTTGCGCAGGCTCCAGACTTCGACGTCCGCGTAGCGGTACTTCACCGCGGGGATGCGCTTGAGGCCCAGCGCCAGCGCGACTTCCATGCGGTGCTGGCCATCGAGCACCAGGTTGTGTTTCTCGTCCAGCGCCACGGGTTTCACCCAGCGGCCTTCGGAGGTGACCTTCTTCTTCAGCCAGCTCACGCGGCGGGTGCTGAATCCTTCGATGTGGCGCAGCTTGGCCGGATCGATCATCACGATCTTCACGCAACTCTCCCAGCGAGCACTTCGGCGAATCTCCGGTCGGTTTGTTGATAGGTCTCGACGTCGTTGTACGACGCGGCATAGGTGTTGCCCAGCGACAGCGCGCGGCACGGCAACTGCGCCAGGTGCTCCACCCACGGCGTCATATAGTACTGCGCGATGGTGCGTTGCATGCCCGCGAGGCGCAGCTCGCGATCCCTGGCCACCTGTTCGCGTCCCACGTACAGGATGCCTAGCAACTTTTGATAGCCCTCGTAGCGCGCCTCGTATTTCGGCGCGTACACCAGGTCGGTGACGCGGCCTTCGCGGTCCACCTGCAGCGCGCCGCCGGTGAGCGAGGTGCTGTAGCTGCCGCGCGTGACCCAGAAGGAGTCGCCATTGCCCACGTCGAGCACGCGCGACCAGCCCTGCGGCTCGATGATGAGATCGGTCTCGATGATGAGGTAACCCTCTTCAGGCCGCGCCAGCGCGGCGACACCGGTTTCGGTGGAGAGGATGTTGGTGTCCTCGGCGAACCGCGCGTTGTACGCGGGACGGATGCGATCGGCATAGTTCGCGCGCACGAACTCCTCGATGGCTTCGTGCTTGTCGCCGGTGACGATGACCACGTCGCGCACCGGGCGCGCCAGGACCTCGTCGATGACGTACTGCAGTGCGGGTTTGCCGGCCACTGGCAGCAGGGATTTGTGGGTGTGCTGGGCGAGCGCGCCCAACCGGCTGCCGCGACCGGCCGCCAGCAAGACCACGTTGACGGGTGCCCCACCCAGTGTCCCTTTAGACATAAGCAGACTATAGAGGCGTTCGGGAGGCTAAAACCGTGCCGAATCGGCACTTTAGGCGGGTTACCCCGCCCCGCTAGCGCCGGTAACCGCTGGTGATCGGATAGCGCCAGTCGCGGCCGAAGGCACGCCGGCTGACGCGCACCCCGGGGGGTGCCTGGCGGCGCTTGTATTCGTTGCGCTTCACCAGGTCGAGCACACGGATCACGGTGGGCCGATCGAAGCCCCGGGCGCAGATCTCGTCGACCGACAGGTCGTCCTCGATGAAGGCCTCGAGGATCGGGTCGAGGATTTCATACGGCGGCAGCGAATCGCTGTCCTTCTGGTCGGGCCGCAGCTCGGCGGAAGGCGGCCGCTCGATCACGCGCTTCGGGATCACCGGCGAGCCCTTGTTGCCCACCCGATTACGATATTCGGCCAGCTTGTAGACCAGTAGTTTGGAGCAGTCCTTGATGGGCGCGAAGCCGCCGGCCATGTCGCCGTAGAGCGTGGCGTACCCGACCGCCATCTCGCTCTTGTTGCCGGTGGTGAGAAGCATCTTGCCGGTTTTGTTTGAAATGCCCATGAGCAGCAGCATGCGGCAGCGCGACTGGATGTTCTCCTCGGTCGCGTCCGGCTTGGTCCCCGCGAATTCGCCAGCCAGCGTGGCCTCGGTGGCTTTCATCATCTCGCTGATCGGCAACACGCTGTACTTCACGCCCATGGACTCGGCCTGGCCGCGCGCGTCGTCAAGGCTCATCTGCGAGGTGTAGGGCGACGGCATCATCACCGCGTGCACGCGATCCCGGCCCAACGCGTCCACCGCGATGGCCAGCGTCAGCGCCGAATCGACGCCGCCGGACAGCCCCATGACCACGCCGGGGAAACCATGCTTGCCGACGTAGTCGCGCACGCCCAGCACCAGCGCGCGGTACACGCTCTCGGCGCCGGTGACTTCGGGCGCGATCTTGCCCGGCACGGGTCGCGCGATGCCGTCGACGCGTTCGAACTCGACGGCGTACAGGTCCTCTTCGAACGGCGGCGCGCGCATGACCACCGCGCCATCGCCGTCCATGACGAAGGAATTGCCGTCGAACACCAGTTCGTCCTGGCCGCCGAGCATGTTGACGTACACCACCGGCAACTTCAGCTCGTTGACGCAGCGGCGCACGATGTCCTCGCGGTTGGCCTGCTTGCGGATCTCGAACGGCGAGGCGTTCAGCACCACGAACATCTCGGCGCCGGCCGAGCGCGCCAGCTGCGCCGGTTCCGGCTCCCAGATGTCTTCGCACACCAGGATGCCGATGCGGAAGCCGCGGAACTCCACCACCGTCGGCTGCGCGCCCGGCTTGAAGTAGCGTTTCTCGTCGAACACCTTGTAGTTGGGCAGGCAGCTCTTGCGATGCGTGGCGCGCAGGGTGCCGTTTTCGACCAGCGCCGCGGCGTTGAAGATCTGCGAACCGGCGTACTCGGGGAAACCGAGCACGATGCCGCAGGAGGCCTTGGCCGCGCGCACCGTCTCCATGCCCTTCTCGATGGCCACGCGGAAGCCGCGGTGGAACAGCAGATCCTCGGGCGGATAACCGGAGAGCGTGAGCTCCGGCAACACCAGCAGGTCGCTGCCCAGCTCGCCGCAGGCGCGCTCGGCGGCGGAGGCGATGCGCCGCGCATTGCCGGCGACGTCGCCCACGAGCAGGTTCAGCTGCCCGAGCGCGATGCGTAGACGATTGGCGGCCACCGGAGGGGCTATGCCAGGTTCGTCATTTGGGGCGCCGTGCGACGGTTTTCTTCTTCGCCTTGGCCGGCCTTCTCGCCTTTGCGGGCTTTTTCTTCGCGACGGGCTTCTTCGGCGACTGCTTCTTTGACGAGCCTTTCGGCTCGATGATCAGCACGTTCGGGCCCGAAACCTTCTTCAAGGGCTTGGCGCGACGCTTCGCGAGCTGCTCCGCCATGGCCTTGCCGAGATCGGCCGGCGACTTCACGGTGCGCGCACCCGCGGCGTCGAGCGCTCGGAACTTGTCGGCCGCCGTTCCCTTGCCACCCGCGATCACCGCGCCCGCATGCCCCATGCGCTTGCCGGCCGGTGCGGTGACGCCCGCGATATAGGCCACGACGGGCTTGGTCACGTAGCGCTTGATGAAATCAGCGGCGGCTTCTTCGTCGGTGCCACCGATCTCGCCCACCATGATGATGCCTTCGGTCTGCGGATCGCGTTCGAACTGCTCCAGCACGTCGATGAAGTTCATGCCGCGCACCGGGTCACCGCCGATGCCGACGCAGGTGCTCTGGCCCAGTCCCTTGTTGGTGGTCTGGAACACGGCCTCGTAGGTCAGCGTGCCGGATCGCGACACGATGCCGACACGGCCTTTCTTGTGGATGAAGCCCGGCATGATGCCGATCTTGCATTCGCCCGGCGTGATGATGCCGGGACAGTTCGGCCCGATGAGCCGCGTGCCGGTGCCGGCGAGCGTCGCCTTCACGCGCACCATGTCGTTGACCGGAATGCCCTCGGTGATGCAGACCACCAGCTCGATGCCGGCGTCGGCCGCCTCGAGGATGGCGTCGGCGGCGAAGGCCGCGGGCACATAGATCACGCTGGCCGTGGCGCCGGTGTCCTTCACCGCGTCGGCGACCGTGTCGAACACCGGCAGGTTCAGGTGTTTTTCACCGCCGCGGCCGGGCGTCACGCCGCCCACCATCTTCGTGCCGTACTTGATGCTCTGTTCGGAATGGAACGTGCCCTGCTGGCCGGTGAAGCCCTGGCAGATCACGCGGGTGTTCTTGTTGACGAGAATGCTCATGTTTACTTTTTACCTGCGGCGAGAGCGACGGCCTTCTTGGCCGCGTCGGTGAGATCGGAGGCCGGCGTGATCGCGAGCGCGCTGTGCGCCAGCATCTCGCGCGCCTGCTCCGCGTTCGTGCCTTCGAGCCGCACCACCACCGGTACGGCCACGCCCACCTGCTTCACCGCGATCATCACGCCCTCGGCGATCAGGTCGCAGCGCACGATGCCGCCAAAGATGTTGACGAGAATCGCGCGCACCTTCGGATTGGAGAGGATCAGTTTGAACGCCGCCGTGACCCGCTCGGCCGTGGCGCCGCCGCCGACGTCGAGGAAGTTGGCCGGGTTGCCGCCATGCAGCTTGATCAGGTCCATGGTGGCCATGGCGAGACCGGCGCCGTTCACCATGCAGGCGATGTCGCCGTCCAGCGAGACGTAGTTGAGATCGTGCTCCGAGGCTTCACGCTCGATCGGATCTTCCTGCGAGGCATCCCGCAGCTTGGCCATCTCCTTCTGGCGGAACATGGCGTTCGCGTCGATGTTGATCTTCGCGTCCAGCGCCACGATGTCGCCCGACCTGGTGACGATCAGCGGGTTGACCTCGAGCAGCGCCGCGTCGCGCTCGAGATAGATGCGGTACAGCGCCATCAGGATCGATTGGAACTTGCCCACCTGCGGCCCCTTGAAGCCGAGGCCGAAGGCCAGCTTGCGGCACTGGTAGGGCTGCAGCCCCGCGACCGGGCTGATGTCGGCGCGCAGGATTTTCTCCGGCTCGTGTTCCGCGACTTCCTCGATGTCCATGCCGCCGGCCGACGAGGCGATCACCGCCACCTTGCTCTTCTCACGGTTCAGCGTGAGCGACAGGTAGATCTCGCGCTCGATCTCCGAGCCCGACTCGACGTACACGGTTTCGATGGGCAGACCTTCGGGTCCGGTCTGCTTGGTCACCAGCCGCTGGCCCAACATGTCCGCGGTCGCGGCGCGCACCGCGTCGAGATCGCGCGCCAGCTTCACGCCACCGGCCTTGCCGCGCCCACCGGCATGCACCTGGGCTTTCACCACCCACAATTTGCCGCCTAACTCCTTGGCGGCCGCGACCGCCTCTTCGGCGCTGCGGGCAGCCTTGCCGGAGGGGACTGGAATTCCGTATTCGCGGAAAACTTCTTTCGACTGGTATTCGTGCAGGTTCATATGTGGCCGGTAAAAAAAGAGCCGGTATTCTCCAAGAATCAGACCCCGGTCGCCACTTTCGCCCTGCCTGCTGCTAGAGTCGCGGCCGATGTCGTTCGCTGCAGCGCCCCCCGCTCCCACTGACCTCGCCTGGCGCGTCATCGGCCTCGTAAACCTGTACCGGCTGCTGATCCCGCCGTCGGTGTACGCCATCTATGCTTTTGCCGGTTCCGACACCCTGATCGGCAGCGCCCGGCCCGAACTCTTCCTGTGGACCTGCATCGTGTACTTCACGGCGGGTATCGCCATCGTCATCGGCGGGCGGCGCCTGCTGCCCAACTTGCGTGCAACCACCTTCGTGCACGTCATGGTCGATGCGGTATCGATCAGCCTGCTGATGTTTTCGAGCGGCGGTGTCGACAGCGGGCTCGGCATCCTGTTCGTGGTACCGGTGGGCGCGATGGCGCTGCTGGCGGACAGCCGCGACGCCTTCGTGCTGGCGGCCGTGGCGGCGCTGGCGCTGCTCACGCAGCAGGTCGCGGGCCACGTGCTGGGCTCGGCCAGCGCATCCGATTACACCGCCTCGGGCATCCTCGGCGGCATCGTGTTCCTGGTGGCGCTGCTGGCCTGGCCGGTGGCGCGGCGCCTGCGCGACACCGAGGCCACGGTGCGCCGCCAGCAGGTCGATCTCGCCAACATGGCGCAGCTCTCCCAGTACATCGTGCAGCACCTGCGCGAGAGCATCGTGGTGGTCGACCACGAAAACCGCATCCGCCTGATCAACGAATCCGCCGCCGTGCTGCTCGGCGACAGCCGCGCGTTCCCGGGCGCGCTGCTGGGCGAGGCTTCGCCGCAGCTTCTCTATCTACTGGAGACCTGGCGGCAGCGCACCGCGACGCCGGCGGCGCCGTCGCACACCTTCGTGGCCGACGACGGCGGACACGTGATCCAGCCGCATTTCGCCTCGCTCGGCGGCAGCGAACCCTCGCCGGTCATCGTGTTCCTGGAAGACACCGAACTGTTGTCCGCCAAGATCCAGCAATCCAAGCTGGCGGGCCTCGGCCGGCTGTCCGCCAGCATCGCGCATGAGATCCGCAACCCGGTCGGCGCCATGAGCCACGCGGCGCAGCTGCTGGCCGAGTCCGCGTCGCTCGCGGACGAGGACAAGCGCCTGACTGAGATCATCCGCACCAACGGCGACCGGGTGCGGCAGATCATCGAGAACGTCATGTCGATGGCGCGGCGCGAGAATTCGCGGCCTGAACGCCTGGTGCTGTCGCCGTGGCTGAATGGCTTCCGCGACGAATTCTGCGCCACGATGCAGATCGCACCGGAGCGGCTCGCGATTTCCTCGCTGCTGGGCGACGTCGAGGTGCAGGTGGATCCTTCGCAGCTGCGGCAGATCGTCTGGAACCTGTGCGAGAACGCGGTCAAATACGGCGCCCGGGATCCCGCCACTGACATCATCGAGCTGCGAATCGGCCGGCTGGCGTCCACCGCGCGCCCCTTCCTCGAAGTGGCCGACCGTGGCCCCGGCATCGCCGCGCAGCATCGTGAACGCATCTTCGAGCCGTTCTTCACCGGCAACGAGCGCGGCACGGGCCTGGGGTTGTTCCTGGCGCGCGAGCTGGCGCAGACCAACGGCGCCACTCTTCTTTATGAACCACGCACCAGCGGCGGCAGCCTGTTCCGCATCGTGTTCCGCGATCCGGAACGCTGGGTGGCATGAACGCTTTGCGCGGGAAACCTTCGCACATGGCATCACCGCTGGTACTGGTCGTCGACGATGAGCCGGATCTGGTCGAACTGGTGTCGCTGACCCTGTCGCGCATGCAGTTGGCCACGCAATCCGCCGGCGACGTCGCCTCCGCCAAGAAACTGCTCAAGAGCCAGGCCTTCGACCTGTGTCTCACCGACATGCGCCTGCCGGACGGCGACGGCCTCGACCTGCTGGAATGGATGGGCACGAATTGCCCCAAGGTGCCCTGCGCCGTCATCACCGCGCACGGCAACGTCGAATCCGCAGTGCGCGCACTCAAGCTGGGCGCCTTCGATTTCGTCTCCAAGCCGCTGGACCTCGGCGTCCTGCGGCGCATCGTGTCCACCGCGCTCAAGCTCTCGCAGTCCACCGACGGCGAGGCCACGACGCGCACCGGTACGCACCTCATCGGCAACACGCAGACCATGGAGCGGCTGCGCGAGCTGATCCAGCGGGTGGCCCGTAGCCAGGCGCCCGTGCACATCTCGGGTGAATCGGGCACCGGCAAGGAACTGGTGGCGCGCATGATCCACGGCTCGGGCCCGCGCGCCGAGGGTCCGTTCGTTCCGGTCAACTGCGGCGCGATTCCTTCCGAGCTCATGGAGAGTGAGTTCTTCGGCCACAAGCGCGGCAGCTTCACGGGCGCCGTATCCGACAAGGAAGGCCTGGTGCAGTCGGCCGAAGGCGGCACGCTGTTCCTCGACGAAGTCGCCGACCTGCCGCTGCACATGCAGGTCAAGCTGCTGCGTGTCATCCAGGAAAAAAGCGTGCGGCCAGTCGGCGAGCAGCGCGAGACGCCCATCGACGTGCGCATCCTCTCGGCCACCCACAAGAACCTGGTCGACCTGGTCGCCGAGTCGAAATTCCGCGAAGACCTGTACTACCGCATCAACGTCATCGAGATCCGCGTGCCGCCGCTGCGCGAGCGGCGCAACGACATCCGGCCGCTGGCCGAGGCCATCCTGGGTCGACTCGAGAAACGCATCGGGCTCACCGGCATCCAGCTCGGCACCGAGGCGTGGCGCGCGCTCGAGACCTACGACTACCCGGGCAACGTGCGTGAGCTCGAGAACGTGCTCGAACGCGCGGTGACGCTCTCCGGCAGCGGCATGGTCGAGGCCGAGCACATCCGCCTGCGCGCCATGCCGCGCGTCGGCGCCGCGCCCCAGGCGCAGCCGGCCGCGGCCCAGGCCGACGCCTCCGGGGGACTGAGCGACCAGATGGAACATCTCGAGCGCGATGCCATCATCAAGGCGCTCGAGCAGACGCGCTACAACAAGACCGCGGCCGCCAAACTACTGGGCGTCACCTACCGCGCGCTGCGCTACAAGATCCAGAAACTCGAAATCGAGTGAGGCCCTTCCGATGACCGAAACCGCCGAATCACCCGGCACGCCGGCCATGGTGCCACCCCGACCCGTGAGCCGCGGCACCTTGTTCGCGATCTTCACGCTATCGGGATTCTCCGGCCTGATCTACGAGTCCATCTGGTCGCACTACCTCAAGATGTTCCTGGGTCACGCGGCCTACGCACAGACGCTGGTGCTCACGGTGTTCATGGGCGGCATGGCGCTCGGTGCCTGGCTCGCGGCGCGCCTGTCGCCGCGGCTGCGCAACCTGCTCCTCATCTACGCGCTGGTGGAAGCCGTCACGGGCGCCATCGCGCTCGGCTTCCATCCGGTCTATCTCGCGGCAACCGGTTTCACGTTCGATGCCGTGATTCCGGCGCTCGATTCGCCGGCCGCCATCAACCTCGCCAAGTGGTCCATCGCCGCGTTGCTCATACTGCCGCAGTCGATCCTCCTGGGCTCCACCTTCCCGCTGATCAGCGGCGGCCTGGTCCGCCGCTACCCGGAACACCCGGGCGCGACCCTGGCCATGCTGTACTTCACCAACAGCCTGGGCGCCGCGCTCGGCGTGCTGACCAGCGGCTTCCTGCTGATCGGCTCGGTGGGACTGCCGGGCACCGTGGTCATCGCGGGTCTCGTGAACCTGGCCATCGCAGCGTTCGTGTGGCGCAGATCCGGGCCTGAACCCGCAGCGCCCGCGGCTGCGACCGCGCCCGTCACCGACACCGATATACGACTCTCGCGACGCATCCTGCTGGCGGCATTCCTCTCCGGCGCCGCGGCGTTCATCTATGAGATCGCCTGGATTCGCATGCTGAGCCTGGTGCTCGGCAGCTCGACCCACGCCTTCGAGCTCATGCTCAGCGCCTTCATCCTCGGCCTGGCGTTCGGCGGAGCGTGGATCCGGCGACGCATCGATTCGCTGCCGCAGCCCATGGCGACACTGGCCAGCCTGTTCGCGCTCATGGCTGCACTCGGGGTGTGCACGCTGCCCGCCTACGGCTATACCTTCGATCTCCTCGGCAGCGCGGTGCGTGCGCTGCCGAGCACCGATGCGGGCTACACGGCCTTCAACCTGGCGAGCCACGCGATTGCCGCGGTGATCATGATCCCGACCACGTTCATCGCCGGCATGACGCTGCCGGTGATGACCCACGTGTTGCTGGGACGCGCCGGTGAACGTGCCATCGGCCGCGTCTATGCCAGCAACACCGTGGGAGCCATCGCGGGCGTGCTGCTGGCCGTGCACCTGTTGCTGCCGGGAGTGGGTCTCAAGGGCACGGTCATCGTCGCCGCTTTGCTGCAGGTCGGGATCGCCGCGGTGTTCGCACTGGGCCAGCCGCTGACAGCGGAGTTGCGGCGCGCACGCCTCGCCATGAGCGCGTGCGTGCTACTGCTGCTGGTGAGCGGAATTTTCGTGCACCTCGATCCGATGCGAATGGCATCGGGCGTGTACCGTCATGGATCCGCGCGCCTGCCCGACGACTTTCGCGTGATCTCGCTGCGCGATGGAAAGACCGCCACCATATCGCTGGTGCGCGAGCAGGAGGTCGTCTCGATCGCGACCAACGGCAAACCCGACGCCTCGATTCACATGGGGCCACCGGGAAGTCCCACGGCCGATGAAGTCACGATGACCCTGGCGGCCGCGCTACCCCTGGCGATGCACCGCGCGCCCCACCTGAAGGTCGCCAACATCGGCATCGGTTCGGGACTCACCTCGCACGTGGCCCTGGCTTCGCCGACCGTCGGACGCCTCGACTCGGTGGAAATCGAGGCGGTCATGGCCGAGAGTGCCCGCGCCGGCTTCGGCCCGCGCGTGCGCCTGTTGTTCGAGGACCCGCGCAGCCACATCCACATCGAAGACGCCAAGACGTTCTTCTCGGCGTCCAAGCAACAATACGACGTCATCATCTCGGAGCCGTCGAATCCGTGGGTCAGCGGTGTGGCCACGCTGTTCTCCGACGAGTTCTACTCGCAGATCACCCGCTATCTCGCACCCGGTGGACTGCTGGTGCAATGGATCCAGATCTACGAGACCGACATCACCGTGGTCGCGTCCGTGCTCAAGGCGCTCGCCCCCCACTTCCGGGACTACGCGGTGTACAGCACTGACGACTCCAACATCCTCATCGTCGCCACCCGTGACAGCACGCTTCCGCCCATCGCCAACCGCTTGTTCGAGGCGCCCGCGCTGGCCGCGGAGCTCGAGCGTGTCGGGGTGCATTCACTGGCCGACATCGAGATCCGCCGGATTGGCAACAAGCGCATGCTCGACCCCTGGGTGGCTCGCGCCCCGGTGCCCGCCAATTCCGACTTCCACCCCTACGTCGACCTCAACGCCCCACGCATGCGCTTCCTGAAACGGAATGCCCTGGAGCTCGTGACCCTTTCATTGCAACCCGTGCCGCTCGCGGAAATCTTTGGCGCGCCCCTGACTCAACCGTCCACGGACTCGCCGCTGTCGGCGCGTTACTTCATGCGCCATCGCAAGGCGATGGAGGCCCGCGCCACGCTGCGGGCACTGCAGGCACAGGACGATTCCATCGCGCCTCCGGATACTCGCGCGGCGCTGGCGGCGCTGCGGCCCACCTCGGCGGACTGCGCCAGCCCGGCCGGGCGCGCCGACTGGCTCGCCGCCACCTACGCCCTGGCGGTGGCGACCACGCCTTTTCTAACTACCGCGGAGCGCATGCCCCTGTGGCAGGCGGTAGGCACGCACGCCTGCGCCGCCGGTTTGGACCCGGCGCAAGCGGCCTGGCTCGGCCTGCTGGAGGGTGCCGGCCGAGGCGATACGCCGGCCATCGCGGCAATGGGCGAAAAGCTTTTCACGGGCGGGCAGCCGAACCTCACCGGCGCCCAGCTCATCGAAGCGCTGCTCATGACGGTCAGCGCGAAAACCGTGATCGGGCAGCAGGAAGACGCCCAGGCGCTGCTGAATGCGTACTTGCCCACGCTCCGGAACCCGGGGGACTACCGACTGGCATTACAGCTGGTCGTGGCCCAGGCCAACGCGCGCAGGCCGTAAAGGGGCGCTCAGGGCGCGGGCGCGGCCGCGGCCGATTGCACGACCTTCCAGTTGCCCGGGTCGAATGGGTCCTTTCCGACCAGCGCCAGCTGTTGTTCGATCACGAACGAGCGCGGGTTCTGCAGGTTGAATTGCCATGGGACCAGCGAGATGTAGAACGGATCGTCGCGCCCGAGCGTCGCGATGGGCTTGTTGGCCAGGTAGGGATTCACACAGCCGCCGATCTCCTCGCAGGCAATGCGCGGTGCCTCGGCGTTCGGCATGTACTGCTCGGACACCTGCAACGGGCCCTGCGCGCCGCGCGGCTTCACCAGCAGGAGCGGACGCATGCGCAGGTAGGCGTCGCCCGTGGCGCCGCCGCGAACCGCGCGCGTCGAGTCGTCCTCGACGGGACCCACGATACCGTGGTCCGACACCACGATGATGCGCGTGTTGTCGTAGACGCCCTCGGCCTTGAGATAGTCCAGGTAGTCGGCCACGCCGAGCAGCGCGCAGCGCGCCGCCACGGCGTGTTGCAGCGAGAACAGGCTGGAGTGGCCGCGGCGCCGCACCTCGTCGGCCGGAATCTCGAGCTTCTCGCGCAGCGGCTTGCAGTCCTCGCCCATGTAGTAAGGCTCGTGCGCGAGGATATTGGAGATGAAATTCATGTTCGGGCCGGAAGCCGAGGTATCCGACATCTCGGGCCAGGCGTGCAGTTCCGCCCACTCGCGGAACGTGGTCCCGGCCGAGTGATCGAGGAATGGCTTCCACGGCCCGCGCCGCAGCAGGATTTCCTTGGTGACGTATGGCGCCGCGCGCATCCCGCCCAGCAGCACCAGCAGCTCGGTGTAGTTGGACTTGGCGAGATCGTTGATCGGAATGCCGAGGCGCTCGGCCATGTTGCGCGAGATCGTCTTGGGGATGTGCGTGCAGGTCACGCCATCCATCTCCAGGAAGCGGCAATCGCCATCCATGGTGAAGGCCAGGCCGCGCGGATTGATCACGTTGACGTGGTAGCCCTTGCGCGAAAAGTTGTACGGCATGATCGCGAACGCTTCGACCGAGAGATCCCTCAGCAACAGGTTGCGCGCATTCATGGCCACGGGCAGGTAGTCGTAGCCGCCGAGCATGGGATGCACGCCCGCGATCGAGTTCTCGCCGGCCGACACGGTGCGCGGATACCAGGTGAAGCCGCTCAGGCGCGTGGCGACCTCCGGATCGGACTTCAGGATGGATTCGACGTACGAGCCCATGAAGCGGTCGAGGAAGATGAACAGCACGTTGGGCTGGGTGCGCGAAAAGCGCAGCGGGCGCTCGGGCAGCTGCTCCGCCTGCTGGCCGCCGGCCTCGCCGGTTCGTTCGCGCATCAGCGCGACGCCCGCGGCCACGCACAACGAGGCATTGACGATCGCGACGCCGACCAGGAATCGCTTGCCGCCGAATCGCCTGAGCCCGGCGTGCACCAGCAGCGCCACGGCCACCACCAGCACCACGTCGCCGAGGATGCGCGGAATGCGCGCCAGCGCGGGGATCGGGATCTGCTCGAAGGCCAGGCCGGACATCATCGGGTAGCCGAGCGGCAGCACGTACGAATACACCAGCGCCAGCAGCAGCGCGCCGAGCGCCAGCAGCGTGAGAGCGGTGCGGATGCGCTCGACCAGTGCCAGCGCATACAGCGCCGCGGCCACGTACACCAGCACCATGGCGTCGCGCGCGTTGTGCGTGAACAGGTATTGCACGTGGATGCTGAGCTCGCCCGGCGAGGTCAGGAACGTGGTGATGGGCACGAAGACGTAGATCAGCGCGGCCAGCGTCAACACGCTGAGTAGATAGAGTGGCAGGCGCGCGCGTCCCAGGGCACGGGTCATGGGAAGCAGCCCCGGCTCGGGCATGCCGAGGGTGGCCGCGGCCATGCCCGCGATGCACGCGGGTACCACGCCGGCCTCCGGCATCATCCAGACGGCCAGTTGCAACAATGCGAAGCAGGCCAGCGCCACCACCGCGATGCGCGCCCACGCCGGAACGTTGGCCTCGTCTTTCATCGCGGAGCGCAGCACCCCGAACATCACGAGGAAGCAGCCGAGGAACGGGATCAGCAGGTTCATCGCGCGCGCCCGTTCAGGACTGCTGTTGCAGCAGCGCCGCCTGCCGACGGAGCCTGCCCGGCGGTTGCGCCGCCAGTCCGCGCTGCAGGTAGTTGCGTGCCAGCGAGAACAGGTTGTTGGTGGTCCAGTACAGCACCAGGCCCGCGGGGCTGTTGTACAGCAGCACCAGGAACAGCGCGGCCAGCGCCAGCGCCTGGGTGCGCCGCGCACGGTCGCCGACATAAGCGAACACCGAGGCGATGTTGATGGCCGTCATGACGAACGGCATCAGGTTGATGCCACCCAGCAGGTGATCCGGTTTCGACAGGTCGTGCAGCGGGCCGAACGACGCGCCGACCAGCGCCTCGAGGCCCGCGAGGTAGTGGTACACGGTGAAGAACACCACCACCTGCACGAACAGGTCGGCCGAACCGGCCAGGAAGGAAATCGGGTGATAGCCGTGCTGCCGGTACACCGCGCGAATGTAGAAGTAACGCTCGCGACCCTTGTAGTGGCGCTGCATGCGGGCCACGTCCTGGGCTACCCGATCCTTCAAGGCGCGCGTCCGGCGCGAGCGCTTGTCCATTTCGTAGTACAGCGGCGCCAACAACAGGTTGAGCACGACGCTGAAGAACACGATGCGACCGCCCATGTCGAGGGCGCTGGCGGGAAATTCGAGCAGCGCGCCGTAGATGCTGTACAGCGGCTCGATGAAGATGGCCTTCAGGATGGCCAGCATCAGGCCGCCCCACCGGTCGCCGCGAGCCGCGCCTGCCGGCCCTGCACCGCGCGCTGGTCTTCGAGCCGCACGATCTCGGCCAGCTGCATCGCCGCGACGCGGCTGGCATCACCGAAGTGATACACCAGCTCGCCGCGCACCTGCCGCAGGCGCTCGGGCGAATGCGCGCCGAGCACGCGTTCGAGCTGCGCCACGATGTCGGGCATCTGCGCCGGTGGCACCGGCACGATGAATTCGGCGCACAGGTCCTTCAACTCGCTCCGGCCGCCGAGCAGCTCGCCTTCGAGGCCGCCGACCGCGACATCGCGATCGATGACCACCACCGGGCGTTCGTAGATGAAGGCGAATTCGTGCGCGATGCCGGAGATGTCGCTGAGCAGGATGTGCGCACGCGACATGGCGCTGGAGGGTGAGCGCGAGGTGTCCACCTCGACGCCTTCGAGCGCCAGGATCTTCGCGTGCATCTCGGGCTGCGAGATCTTCATCTGCGGATGCGGCCGCACGATGACGCGGAATCGCCTGGCGATGGCGGCGACGAAATCGGTGCCGAAAGCTTCGAACATGCTGGTCGGCCCCCAGCTGCCGGCCACCAGCACCACCGGGTCACCGGCGAGCGGCGCGGCGTCGCGCGCCTGGCGCAGCAGCACTTCGTAGTGCGGCAGGCCGGTCTCGAGCAACTGCTTGGGACGCGAATGGCGCAGCTCTTCCATGCGGCGGATGTTCGCCTTCAGCAGGCTGCCGCAGCACATCACCGTGTCGTAGTAGTCGTAGCCATAGGGACGCACATAGCGCGACTCGCCCAGTGCGTGCTGGATCATCGCGTAGTGGCGCACGCGCTTCGAGCGGCGGAAGGTCATCACGTCGAGCTGCGGCGTGGTGGTGATCAGCAGCACCGCCTCGATGTTGTTCAGGTAGGCGTAGCCGACCATGCCGGGCGCGATCGCGCGATGCGCGACTCCGGCCGGCAGCGGCTCGTAGCTCGAGTCGCGCTCGTACATCGTGAAATACGTGCACTCCACCCCGAGTGCCGACAGTTGCTTCAACAATGGCAGGAACGTCGACTCGTAACGCGGATCCTCGCCGTGAACGGCGACGCGGCAGCGCTGGTCCTTGTGCCGGACGCGGAATGCGAGCTCGACCACGCGGTAATAGAGGCCGCGGATGCCGAAGTACACCGACACCACGATGCCGGTGACCACGTAGAACAACGCGCTGCCCGTACCCGGATCGATGTACGCCGCAGCCGGCGCGGCGTGCACCATCAAGGCCAGGGCGGTCGCCTGAAGAAGCGAGGCGGGTATTCGTCGTTGGAGCGGCATGCAAACATTAAGTCACATTCGCCAGCCGACCGGGTGTGAGACGCTTCACGAACGCTTGTTAGTGGTCGGTGGTGGCGAGCGTCGCGGCCGCGCGGCGCGAGGGCGGCAGCAATTCGTCGCCGTACTGCGCATGCAAGGCGGTCCACAACGCGAAGGCCGGCGCGTCGTCGGGCGCCGGCGCGGCTTCGAGCCTGCGCGCCACGCCCCCGTGCCGGCTGGCGAGCACGTAGGTTTGCGTGTGCTTGTCCGCGCGGTTCGGCACCGCCGCCAGCAGCCAGTCGCGCGTCAGGGCGGCGCGCTCCTTGTCGGCGAGCAGCTCCGGCATCAGTTCCGGCCGCACCTCGAAGCGCGCGGTGGCGGGATCCATGCGGAAGTACGCGGCGGTCTCGCCGATCACGCTGCGCTCGTCGTAGTCGCCGTCGGCGATGCGCTGCGTGCGAAATCCCGTCTCGGTGAAACGCACGCGCGCCGCAAAACTCGCCTGCGCCGCGGGGTCGTTCGCGAACAGCGGTCGCAACGAGGCGCCGTCGAACGTCGCCGCGGTGCGCACGCCGAGCACATCGAGCGCGGTGGGCGCGACGTCCACCAGCGACACGGGCGCGTCGTACTCGTGGTGGGCGCGCGGCAGGTCGACCGAGCCGTAGCCGCGCAGCGCGAGGAAATTGGCGAACTGGTTCGGCGACAGCACGCTGAACCCGTGGCCCCACAAACTGATGCGTTGCCCGTCGAGCAGTTCGCGCACCTTGGCGCCGCGAATCAGCGTGTCCGATTCCGGCATGCCGAGCGCCTCGCCGTGGTCGGAGAGCAGCACCACCAACGCGTTGTCCAGCATGCCCTTGTGATCGAGCATTTCCATGAGCTTGCCGAACTGCCGATCCGCGCCGATCACGGCATTCGAATAGAGATAAGCGGTGTCACTCACGCGGTCGAACACCCGGTTGCCGGGCTCCGCCCAGGTGAACGGGTGATGCGGCAGCGTGAAGTGCACGGTCAGCATCGTCGGCCCCGCGACCGCGATCTCGTCGTCCAGCCACTCGATGAAGGTGTCGGGCCGGTAGGTCACCGCGGCCGCGCGGTTGCCGTAGGTGGCCGGGAACATCCACTTGCCGAGCCAGGTGTTCGCGACCAGGTTCGCGAGCGGCAGGTCGTTGGCCTTGCCCAGCAGGAAATCCGCCGCGCCGATCGTCGGCGTGATCGTCTGGTCGAAGCCGAAGCTGCCGTCGATGTTCGAGAAACGCACGTCGTCGGTGGCGTAGATCGTGTGATAGCCGTTGACGCGCAGGATGTCGGCCAGCGTGTCGAGACGCGCGAGTGACGCGCGCGGCATCAGGTCCTCGCGCGCGTTGGTGGCGCGCGGATACTTGCCGGTGAGGATCGAGGTCCACGCCGGGAACGTGCGCGCGAGCGGCGTGATGGAATCGGTGAACAGCTGCGACTCGTCGCGCACGAAGGCATCGATGTGCGGCGTGAGCCCCGGGCCCCGGCCCCCGCCTACCGCGTCGCGCCGCAACGAGTCGATGCCGATCAAAACCAGGTTCGGCTTCGCCGGGTTGTTCGCTCCGCGCGCGGGTTCGTCGCGGTGTAACCCGTAGAAGACCGCGAGCCCGACCAGCAGCGCGACGGGATAAACCGCCACGCGCAATCCGCGGGCGCCGAGGCCCGCGCGTCGCGCCACGTGCATCGCGACGATCACGATCGCGGCCAGCACGGCGAGCGAGAGCACTTCGAGCAACCGCGCGCTGCCGATCAGCGGCGCCCGCACCAGGTCACCGGGAATTCCCGCCGCTGACCAGGGAAATAACGTGGCATTGGCCACCAGCAGCCACACCACGCCGGCCGCGAACCAGGCAACCATCACGCGACGGCGGCGCAGCGGCCCGAGGTCGAACGCAATGACGGTGAGCCACGCAAGCGCGAAGGCGACGAGCCCGAAGGCGACGTGCAGCGTGACCTGCCAGGCCACGAAGTTCGCGACCTCGATGCCCAGCGGAGTACTCCCCAGGCGGAGCCCGAGCAGGCGGCTGAGCTGGACCCAGTCCGTGGACAGGCCGTGCATATGGCCCAACTGCTGCGCCGCGCTCGCGACCAGCAGCGCGAGGCCCAATCCGCCTGCCAGCAGGCCGTCGAAAAGCGCTCTCCGCGCGGTCCGCGCTGACTCGGGATCAGACATAATGCAGCCGCTTTGTACTACGGAGAGGTGGGGATTTCGAGCTCAGGCGCGTGCAGCGCGCTCCGCATTATCGAGCCGCGCTCGCGCCGGCCCATGTGACGTATTCCGCAGATAACGCCCGCGTAATCGAAGTGAATTCACGGCTGTTGCTATAAACGAAGTCGCCGCCTGCTCCCCTTCCGAGAGTCATCGCACCCCATGATGTCGCCGTTTCGACGCAAGAATCTCTGGCTCGCGCTGGGGCTCGGCGCCCTGCTCATGCTGCTCTCCTATGCTCGAATCGTCGGCGATTCGCAGAGCATGCAGTTCCGCGAGGAAGTGACCGAGACGATTTTCGCGAACTCGATCGTCGGCACCCGGCTGATGTGGAATGTCATCTGGTTCGGCGTGGCGCTCACCGCGCTGCACCTGGCCTTCGGCGCCTTGTGCTGGGCCGTCGGCACGATGTCGGCGGGAGTTCTGCCCCAACCCGACCAGCGGAAGAACGAGCGCCAGCACGTAATCCTGTGGTTCGCACTGCTGACCATCGCCGTACTGGCCTACAACTCAGCCGAATTCTCGCGTTCCTCGCTGGGCTCGGCTTACGCGCGAATCATGATGATCAGCGTCGCCGGCGCGCCGCTCGGCAAGGTCATCGCCGGTCTCATCGTGGCGGGCGCGCTCGCCATCGTGGTCACCGCGCTCGTGAAGTCGCTGCGGGCTGGCTGGCGCACCTACCGGAATCCGCGCCGCCTCGCGATCGGAACCTGCGCGGTCCTCGTGCCCTTCGTGCTCGCGGGCTGGGCTTCCGCGAACCGCTCGCACAACGACGCATCGCGACTGAACGTCGTGCTGCTCGGCATCGATTCGCTGCGCCTCGACATCGTCGACCACGGCGCGCCCGCGGGCGTCGCGCCGCACCTGCGGGAGTTCCTCGACGGATCCGTGTGGTTCACGGACACCATGACCCCGCTGGCGCGCACGTTTCCGTCGGTGACGTCCATCCTCACGGGACGCCAGCCGCACAAGACCGGCGCGTACATGAATCTGCCGCCCCGCGATTTCATCTTTCCAGCACAGTGGGATCCGAAGCTTGGAATTCACGTGACTTGAAGTCGCGGC
>JADMIO011280053.1_pt1 | contig 35069 bp, 30 predicted proteins | sample 8958161 | NCBI WGS metagenome assembly JADMIO01 (sample SAMN16585339, study PRJNA669376) | soil metagenome | isolation source: Crop rotation soil | place: USA: Cullars Rotation, Alabama | collected 2011
CGGGCGACCTGGTGCGCGCCGGCGAGGGGGCCGGGGCGCTGCCGGGCGCCGTCGGCGCGGGGCTGACCGGCGCCGCCGCCGCCCTCTCCGGCCTCGCCGAGCGCATCCAGACCTCTTCGACCGACGTCGCCAACGCCGCCGAGGCGGTCCACCACATCGCCTCGGAGCTCGCCTCCGGCGCCTCCCAGCAGGCGGCCTCGGTGGTGGAGATCACGGCCGCCATGGAGGAGCTGGCGCGCACCGCCTCGCAGATCGCGGCGAGCGCCGCGCTGCAGGCCGAGCTCGCCACGCAGGCCGAGTCGAACGGCGACCTCGGGGCGCGCGCCGTCGAGGAGGCGGCGAACGGCGTCGACGACGTGCGCCGGCGCATCAGCGGCATCGCCGCCCGCGCCGACGAGCTGGGCAGCCGCTCGAAGGAGATCTACCGCGTCCTCGACCTGATCACCGAGATCGCCGACGAGACGCACGTGCTGTCGTTGAACGCCGCCATCGAGGGGGCGGCGGCGGGCGCCGGCGGCCGCCGCTTCGCCGTGGTGGCCGAGGAGGTGCGCCGCCTCGCCCACCGCTCGCGCGAGTCGGTCGACTCGGTGCGCAGCCTGCTCGACGAGTTCTCGGGCTCGATTCGCGCCGTCATCGTGGCCACCGAGGAGGGGAGCAAGGAAGGGGGGCGCGTGGCGGGCGGCACCCACTCGGCCTCCGGCGCCATCACCGCCCTGCGCGAGGTGGCCGGCGACACCTCGCGGGTGGCGCGCGAGATCTCGCTCGCCACCCGCCAGCAGAACGCCGCCTCCGACGAGGTGGTGCTGACCTTGAAGGAGGTCAGCCAGGTGGTGCAGCGCATGGGCGGCGGCCTGCGCGACTTGACGGCGACCGCCGACCGCCTGAACCGGCTCGGCCTCTCCATCCAGATGCTCGCCCAGTCCTTCCACCTCGACTCGTCGCGCTCGCTCAAGCACACGGTCGAGGAGTGGGGCGCGGCGCTCGCCGGGCTCGACGACCCGGCCGAGATCGAGCGCGCCGTCGAGGAGCGCGTGCACTCGGCGCCGTTCATCGAGCTGGGCTACTACGTCGACGCGCGCGGCTACACCGTGGCCTGGACGCCCAACAATTCAGTGCTCGGACCGCTGACCATGCGCGGCGTCGAGTGGGCGCGCGAGATCGACATGCGGCGGCGCCCCTGGTACCAGGCGGCGGTGCGCGGCGACCGGCCGATCCTGACGCCGCTCTACGCGTCGGTGCAGAGCGGTGTGCCCTGCTTCACCGTGGCGGCGCCGGTGCGCCGCGGCGGCGAGATCGCCGGCGTGCTCGGGGTGGACGTCAACCTCGGCGCCTGGAGGAAGATCTGATGGCGCAGGGGCTCGGCAGCCACCTGCTGGTGCGCGCCGGCGAGTACGTCTGCGCCCTGCCGCTCGGCTCGGTGCGGCGGGTGGTGCGGGCGCTGCCGCTCCATCCGCTCCCCGGCTCGGCGCCCGAGCTCAAGGGCCTGGCGGAGTTCGGCGGCGAGCCGCTGGCGGTGCTCGACCTGTCGCGCCTGGTGGCGGCACCGCCGGCCGCCAACCCGGTCTGCCCGGTGACGGTGGTGGCCTGGGCCGGCCCGCCCGAGGCGCGCGACCTCGTGGGCCTCGCCGCCGACGCCGCCCTGGAGGTGGTCTCGGTGCCGCCGGGCTCCACGGTGGGGGGGGACGGCGGCCTGGTGCTGGGCGAGGCGAGCGTCGGCGGCGAGGTGGTGCGGGTGCTCGACCTCGAGGCCCTGGGGCGGGAGCGATGAGCGGCGCCGCGGCGAATTCCGTGTCGAGCCTCAGCGCCGCGGTTTCCGACGCCCCCGGCGCCGATATCGGCGGCTATCTGCTGCTGCGCCGCGCCGGCACCCTCTGGGGGGTCGCCAACCGCGACGTCGAGGGGCTGGCGCGGCAGGGCGAGGGCTACCGGCTGCAGGTGGCCGGACGCGCCCTCGCCGCCGACGAGATCCTCGGTGTGGTGGGCGCCCTCGAGGTGCGCCCCTTGTCCGATGTCGTGCGCCGGTTCTGGCCGGAGGCGGTGGGGGGCTGGGCGGTCTCCGGCCGGCTGCCGGTGGTATTGGTCGACCCGCGGCGTCCGCCGCGCGCGCTCGAGCTCGAAGGAGGAGAACTGCTCCATGGCGACTGAGACCTTAGACCTCCCGGTGGCGGAGCCCGAGCGGGCGCGCGAGCCGCGCCACGCCGCTCCGCCGGCGAGCGCCGCCCGCGCCGGCCTCGCCATCGTGCTCGCGGTCGGCGTCGCCGGCCTGCTGCTGCTGCTCGTCGCCCAGGCGCAGGGTGGGCCGGGCTGGACCTTCAACGCCTACCTGCTGCTGGCGGTCGGCGCCGCCCTGCTCTACATGGCGCGCGTCTACCGCGCCCAGGAGCAGGGGGCGCGGCGTCTGGAGGCCGCCGAGCGGCGCGCCCGCCGCGTCGAGGAGGTGCTGGTCGAGGCCATGGACCGGCTGCGCGCCGGCGACCTCGTGCACTGCGCCGACTCGGCGCGCGACCTGCCGGCGGGCCTCGCCGAGGTCTTTGGCGGCGCCGCCAATGCCCTGGACATCCTGGCGCAGCAGATCCAGAGCAGCTCGATCGAGGTGGCGGGCGCCGCCAATGCGGTCAACCAGATCGCCTCCGAGCTGGCCTCCGGCTCCTCGCAGCAGGCGGCCTCGGTGGTCGAGATCACCGCCGCCATGGAAGAGCTGGCGCGCACCGCCTCGCAGATCGCCGACAACGCCTCGATCCAGGCCGACCTCGCGCAGCGCGCCGAGGAGGCCGGCAACACCGGCGCCGCCGCGGTCGAGGAGGCGGTCGCCGGCGTCGAGGAGGTCAAGAAGCGGATCAGCGGCATCGCCAGCCGCGCCGACACCCTGGGCACGCGGTCGAAGGAGATCTACCGCGTGCTCGACCTGATCACCGAGATCGCCCAGGAGACCCACATCCTGTCGCTCAACGCCGCCATCGAGGCGGCGGCGGCGGGCGACCACGGGCGGCGCTTCTCGGTGGTGGCCGAGGAGGTGCGGCGGCTCGCCCAGCGCTCGCAGGAGTCGGTCGACTCGGTGCGCAACCTGCTCGACGAGTTCGCCGGCTCGATCCGCGCCACGGTGGTGGCGACGGAGGAGGGGAGCAAGGAGGCGAGCCGCGTGCTGGAGCGGGCGCGGGCCGCGGCCTCGGCGATCGAGGACCTGCGCGCCGCCTCGGGCGACACGGCGCGGGTGGCGCGCGAGATCTCGCTCGCCACCCAGCAGCAGAACGCCGCCTCCGACGAGGTGGTGCTGACCCTGAAGGAGGTCAGCCAGGTGGTGCAGCGCATGGCCGACGGCCTGAAGCAGTTCTCCGACACCGCCGACCGCCTGAACCAGCTCGGGCTGACCATCCAGATGCTGGCGCAGTCCTTCCACCTCGACTCGCCGCACTCGCTCAAGCACCTCGCCGAGGGGTGGGCGGGGGAGGTGCGGCGCCGGCTGGGCAACTGGGAGGCGATCGAGCGCCTGCTGGAGGATCTGGTGGCGCGTCAGGGCTTTGTCGAGTGCCTCTACTTCTACGACGGCAAGGGGAGCCAGACCGCCCTGGTGGTCAACCGCATCCTGGTGGGCGACAAGGAAGTGCCGCCGGCGGTGAAGAGTGGCGAGGGCTTCGGCGACCGCCCCTGGTACCGCGCCGCGACGCGCGAGAACCGCACCGTCATCACGCCCCTGTTCAACTCGCTGCTCACCGCGGCCCCCATCTTCACCGCCGCGGCGCCGGTCTACCGGACCGACGGCGAGCTGGCGGGCGTGCTGGGGCTCGACATCAACGTCGATAGCTGGACCAAGATCTAGCGCGAGCCTCGCCGCCGTGGATCCGGAGTTCGCCGACCTCGTCCCGCTGTTCGCCGAGGAGGCTCACGACCGACTGGAGCGCCTGGCGACCTGCCTGCCGCGCCTGGAGAGCGACCCCCAGGCGACGGTCGAGGCCAAGCGGGAGCTGCACACCATCAAGGGCGCCGGGCGCATGCTGCAGCTCGGCAACATCGCTCAGCTCTGCCACGCCGCGGAGGAGGTGCTGGCGTCGCCGCGGCCGGGCATGGCGCGGCTCCTGGTGCGCGTCGTCGACCGGCTGTCGAGCATGGTGGACGAGGTGCTGCGGGGCGCCGAGCCGCCGCCGGACGAGGAGCTGCTGGCGCTGCTCGCGGGGAATGGCGGAGCGCCTGCGGGCGCGGGCGGCGCGCCAACCGCGGAGCGCGCTGGAGACGGAGCCGGAGAAGGAAAGGATGTGCCGGCCCCTGCGGCTTCGCCGCGAGCCCCGGCGGCTGCATCGCCGGCACCGCCGCTATCACCGCCATCACCGCAATCGCCGCAATCGCCGCCTGCAGCGGCGGTTCCCGATCTCGCCCGGCCGGCCGCCGCTCAGCCCGTAGCACCCGCCGCCCCGCCGCGGCCCGGTCCCCTGCCCGGCGGCGACGTGCGGGTCGACACCGCGGCCCTCGACGCCATCGCCGAGCGGGCCACCCAGGTGCGCATCATGTCGCTCGCCATCAGCCCCGTGGTCGAGCGCCTCTACGACCTGGCGCGGCTCGCCGAGGAGGGCCTGCACGAGCCGCAGCCCACCCAGGTGCTGGCGGTCCTCGCCACCATGCTGCGGCGGGTGGCGGTGGAGATCGAGGGCGGGCAGCGGCGCCTCATCCGCTCCTCCGAGGAGCAGCTCGAGCGCATGCTGTCGCTCCAGCTCCAGCCCCTGCGCGGCTTCCTGCTGTCGCTCGGGCGCTACGCCCGCGAGCTGGCGCGCTCGCTCGGCCGCGAGGTGGAGGTGGAGCTCGAAGGGGAGGAGACGCGCCTCGACCGCCGCATCGCGCGCGAGCTCGAGGAGGCGCTGCTCCACCTGATCCGGAACGCCGTCGACCACGGCATCGAGGAGCCGGCGACGCGCGAGGCCCACGGCAAGCCGCGCGCCGGCCGCATCCGCCTGGAGGCCCGCGCCGAGGGTCCGCGGGTGCGGCTGACCATCGAGGACGACGGCGGCGGCATCGAGCCGCAGGCGGTGCTGGAGCAGGCCGTGCGCGTCGGGCTGATCGACTCCGCCGCCGCGGGCGGCATGGGCAAGGAGGACGCCTACCGGCTGCTCTTCGCCCCCGGCTTCTCGACCCGCGCCGACGTCTCCGAGATCTCCGGCCGCGGCGTCGGCCTCGACGTGGTGGTGGCCGCCGCCAACCGCGTCGGCGGCGAGGTCTTCCTCGACTCCGACCCCGGGCGCGGCACGCGCATCGCCGTCGAGGTGCCGGTGGCGCGCCGCGGCGAGGTGGTGATGCTGCTCCAGGTGGGGGACCTGAAGCTCGCCGTCCCCTCCTCGGCGGTGCGCCGCTGCGAGCGCATCGAAGGGGCGGCGGTGATCGAGCGCGACGGCCGCAGCCTGGCGCGGATCGACGGCCGCCTGGTCCCCTTCGTGCCGCTGGCGCGTCTCTACGGCCAGCCGGCGCCGGCGCGCCCGCTGCTGCTCGAGGGGTCGGTCTCCGGGCGCGAGCTGGCGCTCGCCGTCGACGACGTGCTGGGCGAGCAGGAGGTGCTGGTGCGGCCGCTCGCCCGGCCGATCGCCAGGAGCGTGGCGAGCGACCGGCTGCTCGAGGGCGTGGCGCTGCTCGCCTCGGGGGAGCCGGTGGGGGTGCTCTCGCCGGCGGTCCTCTCACAGCGCGAGTACCTGCGCGCCATGCCGGCCGTTCGCGAGCGCCCGGCGGCCAAGCGGGTGCGCGTGCTGCTGGTCGACGACTCGCTGGTGACGCGCGAGATGGAGCGGCGCTTGCTGGAGGACGCCGGCTTCGAGGTGGCGGCGGTCGCCGACGCTGGCGAGGCGCTGTCGCGGCTCGGCGAGGAGAGCTTCGAGTGCGTGGTCACCGACATCGAGATGCCGGGCATGGACGGCTTCGAGCTGACGGCGCAGCTCCGCGGCATGGAGCACTTCGCCCAGCTCCCGGTCGTGGTGGTCTCGACCCGCGACCGCCCCGAGGACCGCCTGCGCGGCCTCAAAGCGGGAGCCGACGCCTACCTGACCAAGCAGAGCCTCGACGCCGGCGAGCTGGTGGACCTGGTGCGGCGGCTGAGCGGACGGTGATGATGCAGACCAAGTGGAGCGTGGGCTGGGCGGTGGCGTCCCCTTCCCCCCTTGAGGGGGTAGGTAGGGCGGGACAGGGGATCGAGGGGTTGCGGGGGTGATCAAAGTCCTGCTCGTCGACGACTCGCCTTCCGTGCGCGCCGTCCTGCGCCGCTTCCTCCGCCGCACCCCCGACCTCCAGGTGGTGGGGGAGGCCGGCGACGGCGCGCAGGCGGTGGCGGCGGTGGCTGCACAAGAGCCGGACGTGATCCTCATGGACCTCCTGATGCCGGTGATGGATGGCTACGCCGCCATCGAGCGCATCATGCAGGTGCGCCCGACGCCGATCGTCGTCCTCTCCTCGCGCGCCAACCGCAACGGCATGCGCACGGTCTTCGAGGCCATGCGCCGCGGCGCTCTGGAGGTGCTGCCCAAGCCGGAGGACACGCCGAGCTGGCAGCAGCTCGCCGAGAGCCTGCCCGAGACCCTGCGCGCGGTGGCCGAGGCGCGGCCAGGTACGGCGCCGGTGCCCCGCCCGCGGCCGCTTCCCGATCCCGCGCCCGAGCCGCCGCCCCTCGCCGCGGCGCCGCGCGACCTGCGCTGGGTGGCGATCGGTGCCTCGACCGGCGGGCCGGCGGCGATCCGCGAGCTGTTCGAGGAGGTGCCCGAGGCGGTGCCGGTCTCCTTCCTCGTCGTGCAGCACATCGCGGCCGGCTTCGAGGTGGGCTTCGCCGACTGGCTGAACCGCGAGCTGCCGCTCGACGTGCGGCTGGCGCGCGACGGCGAGCGGCCGCGGCCCGGGGCCGTGCGCCTCGCCCCCGGCGGCTCCCACCTGCGGCTGGAGGCCGGCGGCGTGCTGCGCCTCGACGCCGACACGCCCCCACGCCGCGGCCACCGGCCGGCGGCCGACGAGCTGTTCCTCTCCTGCGCCGAGTGCTGCCCGCGCGAGGTGGCCGGGGTGCTGCTGACCGGCATGGGGGCGGACGGCGTCGAGGGGCTGGCGGCGCTGCGCGAGGCCGGGAGCCTCACCCTGGTGCAGGACGAGGCGAGCTCGGTCGTCTTCGGCATGCCGCGGGTGGCGCTGGAGCGCGGCGCCGCCGAGGTCGCCCTGCCGCCGCGCGCCATCGGCCGCGCCCTGGCGCGCTCGTGGCGGCGGGAGGGCGCATGAGCGTCCAGCGGCGGGTGCTGGTGGTTGACGACAGCGAGGTGACGCGGGCGATCCTGGCGCGCACCCTGCGCGGCGCCGGCTTCGAGGTGATCGAGGCGCGCGACGGCGTCGAGGGGGCGGTGCTGGCCCTGCGCGAGCGGCCGGCGGTGGTGGTGACCGACCTCGAGATGCCCACCATGGACGGCTTCCCCCTGCTGCGCCTGCTCAAGGCCGAGCCGTCGAGCGCCCGCACGCCGGTCCTGATCCTGACCAGCCACGGCGAGGCGGCGTCGCGCTTCTGGAGCCTGCGCACGGGCGCGGACGCCTACCTGACCAAGGACCACCGGCCGCAGGAGCTGATCGCCACGGTCGAGCGGCTGGCCGCCGCGGCGCCGCTGCCGGCGCCGGACGAGCCGCCGGCTGCGGCCGGGCCGCTCGACGTGCTGGCGCGCGTCGCCCGCCAGCTAGACGCGAGCCTCCTCCAGGCGACCCTGGTCAACACCCTGCTCGAGGGCGGCATGGCGGCGGCCGACTTCCACGACGCCTGCAGCACCGCCCTGGAGGCGATCGCCGAGGTGGTGGACGCCCGTTTCCTGGCGGTGGCGGTGGGGGAGGCCGAGGCGGTGCTGATCCACCTGCTGCTCGCCGAGCCGCTGCGCGCCCAGGACATGGACGAGCTGCGCGCGCGCCTGACGGCGAGCCTCGAGATCCCGCCCGGCACGCCGCTCGAGATGCGGCTGAGCGGGGCGGAGGCGGAGCCCTCCGATGCCGCCGCCTCGCTCGACCTCGAGCGCACGGTCTGGCTCCCCCTGACGGCGCGCGGCGGGGTGGGGGTGCTGGCGCTGCAGCCGCGCGACCCGCAGCAGTTCGCGGTGGCGACCCACGGCCTGGTCGACGGCTTGACCGGCCCGCTCGCCCTGATGCTCGACAACGCGCGCCTGTCGCAGCGCCTGCACGAGCTGTCGACTCACGACGGGCTGACCCGCCTGCTCAACCACCGGGCGACCTACGAGCGGCTGAACGAGGAGCTGGAGCGGGCGCTGCGCTACGACCACCCGCTGGCCGTGGTGCTGTGCGACTTCGACGGCTTCAAGCAGGTCAACGACACCCACGGCCATCTCGGCGGCGACGCGGTGCTGCGCGAGGGCGCCGCGGCGCTGCGGCGATGCCTGCGCACGGGCGACCTCCTCGGCCGCTACGGCGGCGAGGAGTTCCTCGCCGTGCTGCCGCAGGTCGACCTCGGCGCCGGCCGGCAGGCGGCCGAGCGCCTGCGCCAGTGTCTGGAGGGGCTGGCGATCCCGCTCGGCAGCGAGGAGGTGCGGGTGACCGCCTCCTTCGGCGTCGCCGCGCTCTCCGAGCTCAAGACGCGGCCCAGCCCGGACCTGCTGATCTCGCTCGCCGACCGCCGGCTCTACGAGGCGAAGGCGGCGGGGCGCAACCGCGTGCGGCCGTGACCTCGACCGTGCAGCAGTTCGCCGCGCTGATCCGCGAGGAGACCGGCAACGTGGTGCCGGCCGAGCGGCACCCCTTCCTCGCCGAGGTGGCGGAGCGGCGGGCGCGGGCCACGGGTCAGCCGGGTATCGACGCGTACCTGCTGACCCTCGCCGCCGGCCTGCTGCCGGGCGAGTGGGACCGCCTGGTCTCGCTGGTCACCATCAAGGAGTCCTACTTCTTCCGCGCCCCGCAGCAGTTCGAGGCCATCCTGCGCCAGGTGCTCCCCGACCTGCTCAAGGCCCGTGCCGAGGAGCGGCGGCTGCGCCTCTGGTCGGCGGCCTGCGCCCGCGGCGAGGAGCCGGGGACGCTCGCCCTGCTGCTCGCCGACGAGCGCGCCCTCGCCGGCTGGGACTGGCGCGTGCTGGCGACCGACGTCGACGAGGAGGCGATCGAGGGGGCGCGGCGCGGCCTCTACGGCGAGCGCGCCCTGGCGCAGGTGCCGGCGGAGCTGCGCGAGCGGTACTTCAACCGCAGGGGCAAGCTCTTCGAGCTCGCGGCCGCCCTGCGCGAGCGGATCGACTACCGGCGGCTCAACCTCGCCCACCCTCCTTACTCGCTCGACTTGCTAGCCCCGGGCGGCTTCGACCTCGTGCTGCTGCGCAACGTGCTGATCTACTTCCGCCGCCCCTTGCAGCGCTGGGTGATGGGGCACGTGGCGCGGACGCTGGCGCCGGAGGGGATGCTCTTCCTGGGCGCCTCCGAGACCCTGTGGCAGATTCAGGACGACCTGGAGGCGGTGGACCTCGGCACCTGCTTCGGCTACCGGCACCGGCCGGCGGGGAGCGACGGGACGTCCGGGAAGGCGCGGCCGCAGGCGCGCGAGGCGAGGCGCATCGAGAAGCCGGCCGCCGGCAAGGCAGCGCCCGCGCCGAGGCCGGGAGCCGGCGAGGCGGCCCACGCTGCGAGGACCGCGAGCGGCGAGCCGGGCCGGGGCACGGCAACGCCGGCGCGAGGGAACCGAGCCCCCGCTCCGGCCGCCCGGCCGCCCGCACCAGCCCTCGCTCCGGTCCCCGCCCCGGCACCGCCCGACAGCGCCGGCGCCCTCCAGGACCGCTTGCTGCGCGCGGCGCGCCTCCTCGCCGGCAACGAGGTCGCCGAGTCGGCGCGGCTGCTGGCCGAGGTCCTGGAAGCCGACCCCTCGGAGCCCGCGGCGCACGCCCTGGAGGGCTTCCACCACGACCTCGGCGGGCGCGCCGACGAGGCCCTGGCCTCCTACCGCGCCGCCCTCTACCTGGAGCCGCGGCTCTTCCAGGCGCGGCTCCTGCTCGCTGACTGCCTGCTGCGCCTCGGCCACCGCGACCAGGCCGAGCACCAGTACCGCGAGGTGCTGGCGACCCTGGACGGCGGGCGCGAGCACGCCCTGACCGCGCTCGAAGACCTCCCCCTGCCCGATCCCGAGCGCGCCCGCCGCCGCTGCCGCCAGGCGCTCGGGCGGGGCTGAGCCTCGCCGGATCTCACCGGCGCATCCTCTTTCCGGATTCCGGACGCCGTCCGGATTCCGGGTCTTTTTCATGGACAGGTGGTATGGTATAGGTAGCCTTGTCTTTCTAGCTTCACAATTCGCAGGCCGCGCGCAACCGCTCTGGAGGTGACCCCGTGTCGGACCTCGTTCGAGGGTTTTACCGTCGAGTCGTCCTTGTCGCCCTACTCGCCGCCCTCCTGCCCGGTGCGGCGAGCGCCCAGAAACCCGCGTCCGGCAAGCCCGTCCTCCCGGGTACCATGCTCGATGCCCGGGTCAACCTGAAGGACTCCTACCAGCGGGCCACGGCGGGGCGCGGCGTCACCGCCGCCCTCGACCGGGCGCTCGACGAGACCGCGGCGATCCGCACCGCCATCGCGGACCTCCAGCGCACGCTGCCCGGCTTCGAGGCGCAGCTCTCGCCCTTCACCGGCGCGCCGTCCATGGTGCGCAACCGGCGCGGCGCGCTGACCGACGCCGCCCCCGGCCGCGCCAGCGAGAGCATCGTGCGCGACTTCCTGCTCAAGGCCGGCCGCGTCTACGGCCTCACGGCCGGGGACGTCTCCGACCTCGTCGTCCTCGGCGACAGCCCGGGCAGCGGCCTGCGCATGCTGCGCATGGAGCAGGTGATCGACGGCCGCCCGGTCTTCCAGAGCGAGACCCGGTTCCTGCTCGACCGCCAGGGCCGCCTGGTGAAGACCGTCGGCCAGATGGTGCCGCATGCGCGCGCCGTGGCGCCGGCGGTCGACCCGGCGAAGCTCATCGCCCCGGCCGACGCCGTGGCGCGGCTGCTGCGTTTCGCCGGCCGCACCGCGGACCCCGCCGCCTTCGCGGTCACGGGTAACAACGCCGGCAAGCTCGAGCTCTCCTCGAGCGACGACTTCGTCAAGGGCACGATCACGGCCCGCCAGGTGCTCTTCCCGCTCGCCCCGGGCCTGCTGGTGCCGGCCTGGTCGCTGGTCGTCTTCACCCAGAGCAGCGCCGACTGGTATGCCATGGTCGACGCCGAGACGGGCGACCTCCTGTGGCGCAAGAACATCCGCGCCTACGCCTCGGCCCACGACGCGCGCTTCCGGGTCTTCGTGCAGGCCGACGGCGTCACCCCGGCCGACAGCCCGGCGCCGCAGTCGCCCAACACCGTCACCCCGGGCTCCGGCACCCAGTTCGCCGGCATCGCGCCCACCATCGTCAGCATGCACACCGCCATGGACGCGACCGCCAGCCCCAACGGCTGGATCAACGACTGCCCGGGCGGCGTCTGCACCGCCAACGAGACCCAGACCCTGGGCAACAACACCCTGGTCTGCCTGGACCGCGACGGCACCGGCAACGACGTCTGCGACACCGGCGTCAACAGCGTGGTCGACGGCAACGGCCGGCCCACCGGCAACCCCGACGCCAACGCGCGCAACCGCGACTTCCTCGGCACGGCGCCGCGCGACTTCCAGACCAACTACCTGCCGCCGCCGCAGGGCGGCAACCCCGAGGCCGGCCAGACCGCCACCGGCAACGGCACCGCGCAGACCATCTTCCGCCGCGGCGCCATGACCCAGATCTTCTACGTCACCAACTGGTACCACGACCAGCTCTTCAAGCTCGGCTTCGACGAGGCGTCCGGCAACTTCCAGCAGACCAACTTCAGCGGCATGGGGCTCGGCAACGACCGCGTCCTCGTCGACGCGCAGGACGGCAACTCGACCAACAACGCCAACTTCACCACGCCGCCGGACGGCACCTCGGGCCGCGCGCAGATGTTCCGCTTCCCCGGCCCGACCATCGACCGCGACGGCGGCCTCGACTCCGAGGTCTTGATCCACGAGCTGTCGCACGGCACCAGCAACCGCCTGGTGGGCAACGCCGCCGGCCTCAACTGGGATCCGGGCGCCGGCATGGGCGAGGGCTGGAGCGACTTCTACGCCATGTCGCTGCTCAACAACACCAACGCCGACACCCCCACCGCGCAGTACGGCGATGGCGCCTACGCCACTTACAAGATCCAGGCCGGCTTCCTGGACAACTATCTCTACGGCATCCGCCGCTTCCCCTACATCACCAACAACGCAGTCAACCCGATGACCTGGGCCGACGTCGACGACGTCACCAACAACCTCGCTGGCGGCATCGCGCCGGACCCGCGCGGCGCCAACTTCGCCGGCGGCATGGAGGTCCACAACGCCGGCGAGGTCTGGGCGCTGACCCTGTGGGAGGTGCGCAGCCGCGTCATCGCCGACCCGGCGGGGGCCAACGGCAGCGTGCCGACCGGCAACCACACCATGCTGCAGCTGGTCACCGACGGGCTCAAGATGACGCCGGTCGACCCCAGCTTCACCGACGCGCGCGACGCCATCCTCGACGCCGACTGCGCCACCAACGCCTGCGCCAACGAGGTCTCGATCTGGGACGGCTTCGCCGACCGCGGCCTCGGCTACGGCTCCCGCACCCCCTACAACATCGTCTTCGGCTGGGTCGGCGCCCACATGGGGATCAAGGAGTCGTTCAGCAGCCCGTTCCTCGACGTCGCCAACCCGCCGAGCGACGTGACGATCGACGACAGCCCGTCGAACAACAACGGCGCCATCGATCCGGGCGAGGCGGTGCGGCTGACGGTGAAGCTGACCAATCCCTGGCGGGCCGCCGGCAAGGCGGTCGCCGGCGCCACGGCGACCCTCACCACCTCGACGCCGGGGGTGACGATCTTCGACAACACCTCGACCTACGGCGCCATCGCGCCCCAGGGCACGGCGACCGGCGACAGCTTCCTCATCACCGTCGGCCCGGCGGTCCCCTGCGGCAGCCCCATCGACTTCACGCTGACCACGACCTCCAGCCTGGGCACCACCGCGGTCAGCTTCCAGCTCCGCGTCGGCATGGCGAGCGGCACCGATCCGGCGGTCACCTACACCGACGATCCCAACCCCAACGTCGCCATCCCCGACTTCGCGCCGCGCGGCATCCGGCGCTCGATCAACGTCACCGACGACTTCGTCATCGCCGACCTGAACTTCCGCATCGACAGCATCACCCACGCCTTCGCCGGCGACATCGCGGCCGAGCTGCGCTCGCCGGGGGCGATCGGCGTCGACTTCATCTCGCTGATCGGTGCGGGGGCCAGCTTCGGCGGCCCCAACATCACCAACATGGTGGCCGACGACGACCTGGCCTTCACCACGGCCAACGACATGGTCCAGGCCCCCGACGCCAGCGCCCCCTACACCAAGTCCTGGCTGCCGGTGTTCAACGCCCCCTGGGCGACGCTGGCTTTTGGCTCCGTCGACCCGATCGGCAACCTGTCGCGCTTCGACGGCACCAGCACCAAGGGGACCTGGACCATGGAGGTGGCCGACGAGGTGCAGCTCGACAGCGGCACGTTGAACGCCTGGTCGATGATCGTCACCCCCGTCCACTTCGCCTGCACGGCGTTCGCGCCGACCAGCAACGTCACGGCGACGAAGACGGTGGCTGGCACTTTCCAGGTCGGCGGCACGGTGACCTACACCGTGACGTTGACCAACAACGGCACCGCCAACCAGGCCGACAACACCGGCAAAGAGTTCAACGACGTGCTGCCGGCGGGCCTCACCCTAGTCAATGCCACGGCGACGAGTGGCACGGCGACGCCCGGCCCCGGCAGCGTCGCCTGGGACGGCGCGCTGGCACCGCTCGGCGGCAGCGTCACCATCACCATCACCGCCACCGTCAACGCTGGCACCCAGGGGACGACGATCAGCAACCAGGGCACCGTCTTCTATGACGCCAACGTCGACGGCACCAACGAGGCGAGCAACCTGACCGATGACCCGGGGGTGGGCGGCGCCGCCGATCCCACCACGTTCGCCGTCCTCGTCGCCGCCGAGTCCGCCACCAAGACGGTCGCCGGCACCTTCACCGTCGGCGGCACGGTGACCTACACCATCGTGCTCTCGAACACCGGCACCGGCGCCTCGCCGGACAACGCCGGCGCCGAGCTGACCGACGTGCTGCCGGCGAGCCTGACCCTGGTCAACGCCACGGCGACGAGCGGCACGGCGACGCCTTCCGTGGGCACCAACACCGTCACCTGGGACGGCAGCGTGCCGGCCAGCGGCAGCGTCACCATCACCATCACGGCGACGATCAACGCCGGCGCCCAGGGGACGTCGATCTCCAACCAGGCATCGTTCGCCTTCAGCGCCGACCTCGACAGCAGCAACGAGTCGACCGGCACCAGCGACGACCCGGGGGTGGGCGGCGCCAACGACCCGACCACGTTCGCCGTCGGCATCGCGGCGGTCGCAGCGACCAAGACGGTGGCCGGCACCTTCACCGTCGGCGGCACGGTCACTTACACGGTGGTGCTGTCGAACTCCGGCAGCTCGGCCACGCCGGACAACGCCGGTAACGAGCTGACCGACGTGCTGCCGTCGAGCCTTACGCTGGTCAACGCCACGGCGACGAGCGGCACGGCGACGCCGACCGTGGCTACCAACACGGTGACCTGGAACGGCAGCGTGCCGGCCGGCGGCAGCGTCACCATCACCATCACCGCCACCATCAACAGCGGCGCCCAGGGGACGACGATCTCCAACCAGGCGTCGTTCTCCTACGACGCCGACCTCGACGGCAGCAACGAGACCACGAGCACCAGCGACGACCCCGCGGTCGGCGGCGCCAACGACCCGACCAACTTCGCCGTCGGCATCGCGACGGTCGCGGCGACCAAGACGGTCACCGGCACCTTCACCGTCGGCAGCACGGTCACCTACACGGTGGTGCTGTCGAACTCCGGCTCCTCGGCGACGCTGGACAACGCCGGCAACGAGCTGACCGACGTGCTGCCGTCGAGCCTTACGCTGGTCAACGCCACGGCGACGAGCGGCACGGCGACGCCGACCGTGGCTACCAACACGGTGACCTGGAACGGCAGCGTGCCGGCCAGCGGCAGCGTCACCATCACCATCACCGCCACCATCAACAGCGGCACGCAGGGGACGACGATCTCCAACCAGGCGTCGTTCTCCTACGACGCCGACCTGAACGGCAGCAACGAGACCACGGGCACCAGCGACGATCCCACGGTGGGCGGCGCCAACGACCCGACCTCGTTCACCGTCGGGGCGGCGTCGATCTCGGCCACCAAGACCGCGGCCGGGCCCTTCACCGTCGGCAGCACCGTGACCTACACCGTGGTCATCTCCAACGCCGGCGCCTCGGCCTCGCCCGACAACGCCGGCGACGAGTTCACCGACGTCCTGCCGGCGGCGCTGACGCTGGTCAACGCCACGGCGACGGCCGGCACGGCGACGCCGAACGTGGGCACCAACACGGTGACCTGGAACGGCAGCGTGCCGGCCGGCGGCAGCGTCACCATCACCATCACCGCCACCATCAAGGCCGGCTTCGTGCTGACCACGGTGAGCAACCAGGGGAGCGTCTCCTTCGACGCCGACCTAAACGGCAGCAACGAGACCACCATCCAGACCGACGACCCCGCGGTCGCCGGGGCCGGCAACCCGACGACGTTCGTCGTCGCCGCGGGCTCGGTGCTGGAGATCCCGACGCTGTCCGAGCTGGGCCTCCTGGCGCTCGTCCTCCTGCTGCTGCTCGCCGCCTGGAGCCAGCTCCGCCGCCGTGCGATGAAGGTCTAGTCCAGCGTCGCAGCGCTGCACCATCGCGCCCCACTCCCGCAGTCCGGGGGTGGGGCGCGTCGGCTCTCGGGGCGCTGGCGGCCCTACTCGACGTTGTCGCGCACGTCCGCCATCTTGCGCGTCAAGCCGAAGTGGAGGTCGTCGAGCGGCGAGTACGTGGTCACGAACGGCACCTTGACGTTGCCCACGGCGCGGTAGTCGTCGTAGTCCGTCTGCTCGGGGGCGGGGCCGATGATCGTCTGCCGGTAGGTGATCTGCCGCAGCAGCAGGCCGCTCTTGGTGTCGAAGAAGAGGTTGGCGGGGTAGCCCTCCGCGCTGGTCGTCTCCACCACGTAGGTCTCGTGGCCGTCGATCGTCTCCCGGCGGAGGACCCGCGCCGACTCCGCCCGCTCGCGCAGCTTGAGGTCCTTGCGCAGGTCGTAGCGCGCGGCGATCTTGGCCGCCTCCACGGCCGGCACCTCTTGCGGGCCCTTGGGGCTCTTGATCGAGCCCGACTTGCTGTCGTAGCTCTGCACCACCTGTGCGTTGGGCGGACCGTAGGTCATGGTGATCTTGTCGGGCAGGCGCTGGACGATCTCCAGCGGGTCCTGCTGGGCGCGGTTGCCGGCGTGCGCCTCGGGCGTGTTGGGCAGCAAGATGCCGAGGCGCAGCAGGGTGCCGTGCGAGACGCGGCTGTGCACCCCCTCCAGGGCGGCGCGTCCACCGAGCGCCTGGATATAGTGGTCGAGCACTTCGGTCGCGGAGGGCAGGTCGGTGATGGCGATCTCCGACGGCCCCCCCAGGGGCTCGCCGGGGAAGATCTCGTGCCGCAGGCCGAGCGCCGCGGCGGGCGCCTTGGGCGGAATGATCTGGCCGTGATGGCAGGTCTCGCAGCTCACCACGGTCTCGCCCGCAAAGTAGTCCTGGTTGATCTTGCGCACCATCTGGACCATGTCGCGAGCGATCTGCTTCGCCGGCTTGGTGTCCAGCTCCCAGTGGTCGCCCTCGATGACGTGGCAGTGGTCGCAACGCACGCCGAGCGAGGCCCGCATCACGTGCATGATGTCGAACATCTCGGTGGGCGGGACGCCTTGCAGCACCTTGAGGTTGAGGTACTCGCCGTGCTTCGGCTTCGGTGGTTCCGGCTTCGCTGGTTCGGCCGGCTTGGCGGCCGGCTTGGCGGCCTCTGCCGGCTTGGCGGCCGGCTGCGCGGCCGGCTTGGTGGGCTGCTGGGCCGGGGCGCCGGGTGCGACGGCGAGAGCCGCGGCCACGACCGCCGCCCATACCCCTTGGGAATTCGCCATGAGAGGTTCTCCTCTGTGCATCCCCGATCGCGGCAGGTGCGTCGGTCTGCGCCCTATTAGGTGTTCGGGCGCAGAGAAGCCGCGCCCCCCGGGTGGAGGCGCCGGCTTGGCGCCAGCCACTGGTTTCGAGGCCCGGCTTGGCGCCGGCGCCAAGGGGGAGTAGATTGAGCGCATGGCGAGCGCCTCTCCCTCGGTTCGGCCGCCGGCCGTGGCCGGGAGCTTCTATCCGGGCTCCCCGGAGGCCCTGCGCGCCGCGGTCGAGGGGCTGCTCGCCGGCGCGAAGCCCCCCGCGGGGCGGCCGCCCAAGGCCCCCAAGGCGGTCATCGCACCCCACGCGGGCTACGTCTACTCCGGACCGGTCGCCGCCAGCGCCTTCGCCGCGATGTTCGCCGGGGGAGCGCACGCCAGCGTGGTCAAGAAGGTCGTCCTGCTCGGTCCGGCGCACCGCGTCTGGGTGCGCGGCCTCGCCCTGCCCTCGGCGGAGGCCTTCGCCACGCCGCTCGGCGAGGTGCCGGTCGACCCCGAGGGGGCCCAGGCGGTGCTGCGTCTGCCGCAGGTCACCGTGCAGCCGGAGCCCCACGCGCCGGAGCACTCGCTGGAGGTGGAGCTCCCCTTCCTGCAGGTCCTGCTCGGCGACTTCGAGGTGCTGCCGCTGGTGGTGGGGGAGGCCGACGCGGCCGAGGTGGCCGAGGTGCTGGAGGCGGTCTGGGGCGGCGAGGAGACGGCGATCGTCGTCAGCTCGGACCTCTCGCACTACCTGCCCTACGAGACCGCGCAGCGCATCGACGAGGAGACCGCGCAGGAGATCCTGCGCCTCGGCGGGCCCATCCATCCGCAGCGCGCCTGCGGCGCCTACCCGGTCTCCGGCCTGCTGGTGGCGGCGCGGCGGCACGGCATGGCGGCCGAGCTGCTCGACCTGCGCAACTCGGGAGACACCGCCGGCGACCGCCGGCAGGTGGTGGGATACGGAGCCTTCGCCTTCCATGAGCGAGGCTGAGCGGTTCGCCGCGAGCCGGACGGCCGGAGCGGGCCGCACGGCCGAGGCCGACGAGCGCGGGCGCATCCTGCTCGCCCTCGCCCGCGACAGCCTGGTCGAGGCCTTCGGGCTGGGCGTGGCGCGGAGCTTCGAGGCGCCCTGGCTGGCCGAGCCGGGAGCCACCTTCGTCACCCTGCGCGCCGGCGAGGAGCTGCGCGGCTGCGTGGGGTCGGTGCGCGCCTACCGGCCGCTCGGCGAGGACGTGCGCGCCAACGCCCGCGCCGCGGCCTTCAACGACAGCCGCTTCCCGCCGCTCACCGCGGCCGAGCTGCCGGCAATCGCGGTCGAGGTCTCGCTCCTCTCGGCCCCCGAGCCGCTGCCGCCTACGGCCACCGAGGAGGAGGCACTGGCGCAATTGCGGCCGGAGGTCGACGGCCTGATCCTGGAGCACGGCGCCTACCGCAGCACCTTCCTGCCGCAGGTCTGGGAGCAGCTCCCCGACCGCCGCCACTTCCTCGCCCACCTGAAGCGCAAGGCCGGGCTCCCGCCCGGCTTCTGGTCCCCCGACCTGCGCCTCTGGAGATATACCGTGGCGAAGTGGGAGGAGAAGGGCTGAAGAGGCGAGAGGTCGAGCATGGGGATCGATGAGCTGCTGAGGAGAAAACGAGAGGAAATCCTCCGCGTCGCCGCGCGGTACGGCGCGCGCAACCTGCGCGTCTTCGGCTCTGTGGTTCGCGGGGAGGCCGACGAGCGGAGCGACATCGACCTGCTGGTCGACATGGAGCAGGGGCGAAGCCTGCTCGACATGGGAGGCCTGATCGTCGATCTCCAGGAGCTGCTCGGCCGATCGGTCGATCTGGTGACGGAGAAGGGGCTGAAGTCCCGCATCCGGGAGCGGGTGCTGCGCGAGGCGCGGCCGCTTTGAGAGATCATCGCGAGCGCCTGCTCGACATCCTGGAAGCGGTCGAGCGGATCGAGAAGTATGCCGCCCGCGGCCCGGGCCGAGTTCGACAGGGACGAGCTATTGCAGGTCTGGGTGCTGCACCACCTTCAGATCCTCGGCGAAGCGACGGGCTCCCTGCCGCAGACCGTTCGGGACCAGGCGCCGGAGATCCCCTGGGCGAAGATCGTCGGCATGCGCAACGTCCTCGTGCATCAGTACTTCGGGATCGACCGTGAGGTGGTCTGGTCCGTCGTGGAGCGGGACCTGCCCCAGCTCAAAGAGCAGATCGAGCGCTTGCTCTCTCGCTTCAGCGAACCAGGCTGACCGCCTCGCTCTGCTCGCCTCGCCATGAGGCTCAGGCTCACTCCGCCCGCAGGGCCTCGACGGGATCGAGGCGGGCGGCGCGGCGGGCGGGGAGGGCTCCCGAGGCGAGGCCGGTCGCGACGCTCACCGCGACGGCGAGGAGCACGAAGGCGACGGGCGTCTCGACCGGCAGGCCCGGCACGGCGACGCGCAGCAGGGCGGCGAGCCCCAGGCCCGCGGCCACGCCGGCGAGCCCCCCGGCCGTCGCCAGCGCCGCCGCTTCGAGCAGGAACAGCAGCGTCACCTGCCGCCGGCTGGCGCCGATCGCCCGCGCCAGACCGATCTCCGCCGTGCGCTCGCCGACCGCGATCCACATCATGGTCAGGATGCCGATGGCGCCGACCAGCAGCGAGATGCCGGCGATCGCTCCCACCGACAGGGTGACGATGTTCATGACGTTGTCGAACACCTCCAGCATCGCCGCCTGGGTGACGATGGTGAAGTCCTCGCGGCCGGCATGGCGCCGCGTCATCACGCTGCGGATCTCCTCCACCACCCGGCCGGTCAGGCCGACGTGGGCGTAGAGCACGTCGATCTCGGTGAGCTCCGACAGATTGAAGAGCTTGAGCGCGCTCGCCACCGGCACGTAGGCCGCGTCGTCGATGTCGAAGCCGAGGAACTGCCCCTTCGACTCCATGATGCCGACGACGCGGAAGCGCGCCCCGGCGATGCGCACGAACTGGCCCAGGGCGTTGGACTCGCCGAACAGCTCGCGCTTGAGCTTCGGCCCCAGCACCGCCGCCTGCTGGCCGCGCCGCGGGTCGCCCACCGGCCAGAAGGAGCCCTGCCGCACGCGGAACTTCCAGGCCAGCGGCACGTTGGGCGTGGCGCCGTAGATGTAGACGCTGCGCCCCCGCCCGCGCGCCTCGACGCGGGCCACGCCGAGCGCCACCGGCACCACCTCGACCACCCCCGGCAGCCGTGCCACGGCCGCGGCATCCTCGATGGTGAGCTTGTGGGTGGTGCCGCCGAGGACGCCCGGCAGGCCCAGGGTCTCGGACTTGCCCGGGTGGATGCCCAGCAGGCTGGTGCCGAACTGGCTGAACTGCCCGATCATGTAGCGCCGCGTCCCCTCGCCGATCGAGGTCAGCAGGATGACGGCGGCGACGCCGATGGCGATGCCCAGCATGGAGAGCGCCGAGCGCAGCCGGTGGCCGCGCACGGCGCCGAGGGCGAGGCGAAAGAGATCGCTAGTCACGATCCATCACCGCCCCGCGAGCGCCGCCACCGGATCGAGCCGCGCCGCCCGCCGCGCCGGCAGCAGGCCGAAGAGGAGGCCGACGCCGAGCGAGATGGCGAGCGCCGCGCCGACCGCCCAGGCCGGGGGCGCCGCGGGGAGCGCCGGGAAGATGCCCACCAGGACGCGCACCGCCGCGAACCCCACGGCGAGCCCGAGGAGCCCGCCGGCGAGCGACAGCAGCGCCGCCTCGGCGAGGAAGGCGGCGAGCACCTGGCCGCGCGCCACGCCGACCGCGCGCAGCAGGCCGACCTCGCGCGTGCGCTCGGAGACCGACACCAGCATGACGTTCATGATGCCCACGCCGGCCACGGCGAGCGAGATGGCGGCGATGGCGCCGAGAGCGAGGGTCAGGGCGGCCAGGATCTGCGAGAAGGTCGAGACCACCGCGTCCTGGGTGAGCACCGTCACGTCGCGCTCGCCGTGGCGTTCGGCGAGCAGCGCCTCCACCTCGCGGCGCGCCGCCTCCAGGTCGGCGTGGGCGCGCACCTCGATCATGATGCGGAACAGCGAGCGGCGGTCGAACATGCGCATGCCGGTCGCCACCGGCACCACCGCCAGCTCGTCGACGTCGAGGCCGAGCTGCGTGCCGCGCGCGGATAGGACGCCGATCACCCGCATGCGCCAGTCGCCGACGCGCACCACCTTGCCGATCGGCTCCGCGCCGCCGAACAGCTCGCGGGCGACACCGCGGCCCAGGACCACCACGGCGCGCCCGCGCCCGGCCTCGCCCGGCGGCAGGAACTGGCCGCGCTCGAGGTGGAGCTTCCTCACCGCGGCGAACTCGTGGGTGGTGCCGGCGATCGCCACCTGCCGCCGGCGCCCGCCGTGGGCGACGAGCTCGGTGCCCATGGTGAGCGGCGCCACGCGCGCCGCGGCGCGCACGCCACGCTCGACGGCGCGGGCGTCGAGGAGGGTCAGGTCGTTGGGCGCGCCCCCCACGCCCGGGATGCCGGAGGTCTCGGTGCGGCCGGGCACCACGATGAGCAGGTTCGAGCCGATGCTGGCGAACTGGTCGATCACGTAGCGCCGTGCACCCTCGCCGAGGGCGGTCAGGGCGATCACCGCCGCCACGCCGATCGCCATGCCGGCGAGCGACAGCAGGGTGCGCAGGCGGTGGCCGGCGAGGGCCCGCCAGGCATAGGCGAGGAGGTCGGCGGCGCTCACGGTGATGGGGGAGCCGCTTCGGGAGTGAGACCGAAGAGGTCGGCCGTGTGCGCCACGTCCGCCCCGGCGAGCCGCCGCGCCACGCGGCCGTCGACCAGCACCAGCACGCGGCCGGCCCGCCGCGCCACCGCCGGATCGTGGGTGACCACGACGAGGGTGAGCCCGCGCGCGTTGAGATGGCCGAGGAGGTCGAGGATCTGGCGGCCCGAGGCGGTGTCGAGGTTGCCGGTGGGCTCGTCGGCGAGGAGGAGACCGGGCGCCATCACCGTGGCGCGAGCGATGGCGACCCGCTGGCGCTCGCCGCCGGAGAGCTGGTCGGGGCGGTGGCCGGCCCGTGCGGCGAGCCCCACGGCGGCGAGCGCCGCGGCGACGCGGGCCCGGCGCTCGGCCCGCGGCAGGCCGGCGAAGACCATCGGCAGCTCGACGTTCTCCGCCGCCGAGAGCCGCGGCACCAGGTGGAACGACTGGAAGACGAAAGCGATGCGGCGGCGGCGGACCTCGGTCAGCTCGCGGTCGTCGAGCCGCGCCACGTCGCGCCCGTCGAGAAAATAGGCGCCCGCGTCGGGACGGTCGAGGCAGCCGAGGAGGTTGAGCAGCGTCGACTTGCCCGAGCCGGAGGGGCCCATGATGGCGACGTGCTCGCCGGCGGCGATCTCCTCGCTCACCCCGTCGAGGGCCCGCACCGGCGCGCCGCCGAGGTCGTAGATGCGGGTGATCCGCTCCAGGCGGATGGCGGGCGCGACGGTAATCGCCGTGGGCGCGGGGGTGGCAGGGGTGGCGGTCTCGGCGGCCATGGACGGGCTCAGGGGCAGGAGCGAGCGTCAGCTCTCCGGGAGCTTCTCGACCACCTCGACCTCCGCCCCCGCCTTCACCTCCGGCCGGTCGAGCGAGGTGACCACCCGCGCGCCGGGTGCGAGGCCCGAGAGCACCTCGCTCCAGTCCCAGTTGCGCACGCCGATGCGCAGCCGGCGCTCGGCCAGCTTCCCGGTAGTCTTCCCGGTCGCCTGCCCGCCCTCGACCACCAGGGCGCGGTCGCCCTCGATCAGCGCCGAGGTGGGGACGCGCAGCACGCCGTCGCGGGCGGCGAGGATCACCTCGACGTCGGCCGAGGTGCCGGGCAGCAGGCGGACGTCGGGGCCGGCGTCGGCGAGCGTCACCTCGATCTCGACCGTGCGGTTCTGGGCCTCGACGTCGAGCACGTAGGGGGCGATGCGGGTGACCGTGCCGCGGAAGCTGCGGCCGGGGTAGGAGTCGACCGTCACCCGCGCCGGCTGCCCCGGCTGGATGCGGGCCGAGTCGACCTCGTCCATGGGGGCGCTGACGTAGAGCGAGTCGGGGTCGATGACGTCGAGCACCGGCGGCACCGGCAGGGCCGGCGGCGACGGGGTGGTCCACTCGCCGACCTCGACCGCGAGATCCGCCACCACGCCGTCGAAGGGCGCGCGCAGCACGGTCTGGGCGATCTCGCGCCGCGTCAGATCGACGGCGGCCGCGGCCTGCGCGATGTTGGCGGCGGCGGCGCGGCAGGCCGCGGCGGCGGTGTCGGCGCCGGACGAGGAGGCGTCGAGCTGGTCGGAGGAGACGACGCCGGCGGCGGCGAGCCGGGAGAGGCGGTCGCGCTCGCGGCCGAGGCGCTCCGCCGCCAGGCAGGACTGCTGGCGCTGCGCCCGGGCGGCGTCGAGCTCGCGCCCGGCCATGGCGAGGCGTGCCTCCAGCACCGCGGGATCGAGCCGCAGCAGCACCTCGCCGGCGCGCACCCGCTCCCCCTCGCGGCGGGTGATGGCGAGGACGCGGCCGCCGACCTCGGGCGAGAGCTGGGCCCGCCGCCGCGCCTTGACGGTGCCGGCGCGCGAGTTGGAGACCGTCGACTCCACGCGCCCGCGCTCGGCGACCGTGGCGGTCACCGGCAGCGGCTTGGGCGCGAAGACGGTGCGGCGCAGGGCGATCGCCGCGAGAACGAGCCCCGCCAGGATGGCGAGGCGGAAAATCCAGCGTTTCATGCGCGGGACTATATGAGAGGCAGGACCTCTCCGCTCGGCGTTGTTGCGAACCGGCGAGCTGTCATCGCGCGATGCTCCGCGCCGATGCCATATCCGCGCAACACCGCGTCGTAAGGTTGCGGTAACCCGTTGAGTGGGAAAGCCGGTCCTCTGCAAAGGCGGGCCGGTCCCTGGCGTCCTTTCAATGCCGCGTGGTAAGCCTGCAACGGAAGGATTTAGTCTTACGACATGGCATCGTAGGCTTACGCCGGTCCATTGAACGGGACGGTCGCTACACCGTAAGGATCGGTTGCTGCGTAGTATCGGCGCAATGCTGCGTTGCGTGCATGGGTCGAGCCGTCGTAGGAGAATGTACTGCTTCTCCGTGAAAAAGACGGCTGGGTAGGATGATAGCGGAGACATGGGTCGTGATGATTCAGGCGGCCGGTTGTTCTCGAAGGGCCGCTCGGCGCTCCTGGCGTTGCTGACGAGCACGGTCGAGCTTGCGGTCGCGATCCGCCCAGATAGCTTGTGAACGGCCTTGCAGGAAGTCGTGTGGGGTGATGTAGCCAATGGCGCTGTGGAGACGGACTTGGTTGTAGTGGTCGACGAACTGGCGGACCACGGCGCGGGCTTGCTCGAGGTCGGAGGGGACCGCGGGGCGCAGGGCCGTACTCTTCAGAGTCTTGTGCCAGCGCTCGATTTTACCGTTGGACTGCGGGTAGTAGGGGGAGGTGCGGACATGGGTCATGCCGGCGATGCGGATGAACTCCTTGAAGTCCTTGGCGACGAACTGGGGCCCGTTGTCCGAGATGACCCGCGGCCTCGCCTGTGGGTACTGTTCCCGAGCTCGCTGGAGGATGCACTCGATGTCCGCCTCGGTCATCGACTCGCGGATCTCCCAGTGCAGCAGGGCGCGGCTGGCCCCATCGAGGATCGAGCAGAGATAGTAGAAGGTGCCGGCGAGGTTGAGGTAGGCGACGTCGACGTGCCAGTGCTGGTGAGGGGCCACGGGCTGGAGGAAGCCGGTACCCTTCTTGGAAGGCCGCCGGTTCCAGCGCTCCAGGCGTCCGGCCTGGGCCAGGACGCGATACACCGAGGAGGGGCTCACCGCCACGACATCCTGATCGAGCATCATGAAGGCCAGCCGCCGGTAGCCCTCCAGCGGGTAGCGCTCGTGAAAGTCGAGGATCGCCTGACGTTCCCAGTCCTCGAGCCAGTGATCCCGGGGCACGAGGGCGTTGTGCTCATTGGCCTTGCCGTAGCGCCGGCGCCAGTCGAAGAACTTGCCGCGAGCCAGGCCGAGCCAGCCGAGGAACTGCGCGGCCGGCAGCTCGGTCTTGTCGCTCCAGTCGCGCACGAAGTCCACCACGGCATCGCGAACGTCATGGGGAACCCAGCGGCCGTTCAGGGCTCCCCAAGCTCTTTTTTTAGTTGCACGTACTCGGCCGAGATCTCGGCGATGACCGAGTCCTTGCGGACCAGCTTGGCCTCCAGTTGCTCAACCCGGGCGGCCAGCTGCTTCTCCCGTTGCGAGGTGCCATTGCTGCCGGCCGTGTTCTCGAAGGCACCGGCCAGGTTCTCGAACAGGAGCCGCTGCCAATGGTAGAAGACGCTGGGCTGGAGCTTGTACTCGTTGCACAGGTCCGAGACGGGCACCTTGTCGATCAGGTGGCGGCGCAAGATGGCGACTTTCTGCTCAACGCTGAACTGCCGGCGCGAGCGACTTGACTCGTTGGACATGCGGGCCTCCTTGCCGTGGCTAACACGGCGACGGTGCCGTCATGTTCCAGGAGAGGCAGCACAAGAACAACGGCACTCCGTAAAGCCGGTTCGCGCCATCGTATTCAGGCAAGGCCGTGCAGCAAGCTTAGGGTGTGACATCGCAAGGGTTCGCCGACACGACGTAAGCCTGCGCAGCGCCGGTTTTCTCCTGCAGCGCTGTGCCGTACGCTTACGGCGAGCCGTCCCGCCGGTACAGCGTAGTGCCGTAAGGTGAACCGGCACGATCGTAACCTTGCAATGGGGCGTCGTAGGCTTGCAACAAGGCCTCCCAGCCTTACGGCCAAGCGTCGCACGTCTACAGCGCGCCGTGCTATCCATGCAAGACGCCGTCGTAAGCGTGCGCCGCCTCGGCGGATCGAGGCAACGCATCTCCGTGAGCTTGCAGGGCGTCGTTCTGCCCGTACGGTGGCGCGTTGTAACAGTGCTTCACAACGTCGCATCGCTAATCCGCAACGTCCTGGCCGTGCTACGCTGCATCCGAGGTCTGCAAGGAGCCGTTGACTCCGTCGAACGGGGCGGAGAACGGCCGGGGGCGCCCAGGGCACGCCCCCGGCAGGCCAGAGCGAAGCTAGCTCTCGGCCTTGAAGGGTTCCTGCGGGGTGCTGGGAGATGACGGCGAGCTACCGGGGGGGACGGGCTCCTCCGGGGCGGGCTTCTGCTTCCGACTCACCCGGCCGCGAAACGGCTGGAGCTCGAACTCGGCGAGCTTCTCGGCCCGGGGGCCGTAGTGCTCCCTGATCCCCACCCGCAGCAGATTGGCCAGCCGCTGCCCCTCCGGGATGATCGTCCGGAGCTGCTGGGAGGCCTCCTGCTTGGCGGCCGCCCGGGCGGCCTGGTCCTTGGTGAGCTGGACCGCCTTGGCCAGCAGGGCCTCCAGCTTGGCGCGCGACACCTCCAGGTGCGCCAGCTCCTCACCATTGGCCGCGACCGGCGCCAGCAGCCGCTGCCAGTCCCCCACGATTCCTGCGTACGTCCTTTCCCTTGGCATGACCTGCTCCTATCGAGCCTCGCGGACTCGTCTGGGCCGTCCGCCGGCATTGGCGGGCAGCCTTGAACCTCCGGGCCAGTGGCCGCACCCTTCTACGAGGCTCGATCTCTTGACGTCGGGGGCAGGGAATGGCGCCAGCTCTCCGGCCCGCGCACGCGGTCGGCGATCTCCTGGGCGAGCCGTGCGAGGTGCCGGGCGCGCTGGAGGTCGCGGGACACCTGGGCGACCGACTCCTCGCAGCAGAGCTCGGCCAGGCTCCAGGTCTGGAACTCGCGGGCCACCCGCACCACCGAGACCCGATGGTCGGGGGGGAGCGGCTCCAGGAGCGCCCATAGCTCCGCCGCCCGCTGCCGGTCCTGGGGGCCGGGGTCCTCCTCGGGGAGAGGCAGCCGCAGGAGCCGCTGATAGACGCCGGCGACCAGGAGCTCCAGCGAGGCGAGGAGGTCCTCGCCGCCGGCTCCGCTCCTCCGCCTGGGCTGGCGCAGGGCCTCCACGGTCCGCAGGATCTCCTCTCCGGCCGAGACGCTGAGGCCCACCTCGCGCGCCATTCGATCCAGATCTCCAGGTGCCGGTTCGCCCAGATCCAGCTCGAGTTGCGCCAGGACCGCGTGACGAATTCCCGTGATCCTGGCAAAGGCCCTCTGCGACAGACCGGAAAGCGCTCGAAAGATGCGCACCAGGCGATTCGCTCTTTTCATCCCCGCTCTCCGCTAGTGGAAATCAAGAATTTTCTCCTCGCCCGGCCATCTCGCGCACCTTCGCTAGCAGGCGCAGCCCGCGCGGGCCGAGGCGGCTCCTGCCGGTGCCGCGCAGGGAGACGATCGCCATGACCAGCTTTCTCCTCTTGGTAGTCATTCTCGCTTCTCTCCTTGGACCCCAGTCGAGCCCCAAGGCCGTGCAGCCTCTGGGGGTTGGCCTGGGCTCGCTCGGTGCCGCAAGCAACCCTGCTGTCCCGCCACCGCAGGTCGAGTCCGATGCAGGATGCGGGATGGATCCCTTCGGCCGATGCGCGCCTGCTGTCCCGCCACCCCAGGTCGAGTCCGATGAGGGCTGCGGGATGGATCCCTTCGGCCGATGCGCGCCGGTGCGATAGTCGAGATCGCTCGCACCTAGACTCGGCCGTCACGCTCTTCAGCGGCTCGCACGACGAAACGAAGCTCCCGGTCGTGCCGGGCTCGAAGTAGATAGTCGAGGAGGCGGCGGGCCAGCGCGGCCGAGGCCATCTCGCGGCCCGCCTCCTCCCGGAAGACGCGCAGGGCGGCCAGGGCCTCGCGGTGGATGCCGTTGGCCTGGAAGACCTGGGCCAGGTCGAGAGAGAGCGCCTTGACGTCGGCGGCGCGGCCCACCTCCAGCAGGAGCACGGCGACCTCCAGCAGGGCGAGAGCCACGTCGTACCACATCTTGCGGGCGGCGAAGTGCCGCCGCGCCCGGTCGAGCAGCCGCAGGGCCTCCTCGCGGCGGCCCAGGCCGGCGGCGATGCGGCCCTCCAGCCAGAGGACGCGGATGAGCTCGTTCTCGTCGCCCTGGGCCTCGGCGGCCTCGCGCACCCGCCGAGCCAGCTCGGCCGCCTCGGCGTGGCGGCCGAGGTGGGTGTAGGTGACGGCGAGGTCGAAGCGCCACATGTAGAAGAGGCGGGGGTCGGCGAGCGGGTCGATCAGCGGCTCGGCCTGGAGGAGGGTCTCGACGGCGCGCTCGTACTCTCCCATGACCTCCAGGGTGAAGCCCTTCTGGACCAGGGCGAGCTCGGGCCGGCGGCCGACGGCGGCGGCCTGGTCGAGGAGGTCGAGAGCCTCGTCGAAGCGGCGCTCGGCTCGGCACAGGGCCCCTTCGAGGTTGAGCAGCCGGCCGGGATCGAGCAGGCCGGCGGGGTCGGCGCCGGCCGCGGCGAGCCGCTTGGCCGCTTCGAGCGCGGCCCGCGCATCCTTCAGCTCGCCGGATACGCGCGCGACGTTGGCGGGGTGGCCCGCCACCCAGCCCCGCAGCCGGTTGCGCCAGCTCTCCGGGCCGCGCACGCGGTCGGCGATCTCCTGGGCGAGCCGCGCGAGGTGCCCGGCGCGCTGGAGGTCGCGGGACACCTGGGCGACCGACTCCTCGCAGCAGAGCTCGGCCAGGCTCCAGATCTGGAACTCGCGGGCCACCCGCACCACCGAGATCCGATGGTCGGGGGGAATCGACTGCAGGAGCGAATAGAGGGTCGTGGCGTGCCAGCGGCTCGCCTCGACGTCTGAAGGCTCCGGGTACCGGTCGTCGGGCGGCACACGGCGCGAGCGCCAGGCGGCCTGGACCAGCACGTCGCGCACCAGCCGTGCGGCTCGCTCGACGCCCTCCTCGATCTCGTCCCGCTCCTCGGGGGTCAGCTCGCCGACCTCCTCCAGAGAGTCGAGGGCCTCGATGCAAGCCGTCACCACCGCGACGTGCGACCGCCGGCCGCGGACGGCCGCGAGCAGGCGCCGGTAGATTCCGTCCTCCAGGTGCGGCTTCTTGAGCTGCGACGAGACCTGCTTGGCCGGTATCCCTGCGCCGGCTCCGATCTCCTTCTGAGAGACGTCTCGCCAGAGGGCGAGCACCTCGACGATCATCGAGCGCAGCGAAGGCATTCCGAGGATTCTCTCTAAGGCTCGTACCTTCCCACAACCCATCCGCGAACTTTCCCGGAATTCCCGAGCAGATGTCGCGTCACGAAGAGCTTCACCTAGCATTCGCGAGAACCATGATGCACGTGGAGGGCGGGGAGATTGAGCGAGATCGACGCGCAGGTCCGGCTCCTGGCGGATGAGCTGATGAGCCTGTCTTTCCGCCTCGCGGGGCTGATCCTGGCGTTGCCGCCGTCGCCCGCCGAGGCCGGCACCGACGACCTCGCGGAGCACGAGGAGGCCGATCTCCGGTCGGTGCTGCTCTGCCTGCTCGAGGATCACGTCCGGCCCGCGGCGCAAGGTCTGCGGGCTGCCACCGGTCTGCACTCGGCGGATTCGGTCGAGACCGTATTCGAGGTCATCGGGCAGGCTCTCGCGCGGCGGGATTCGAGATGACGACCCCCACTCTTCATCGCAATCTGGTACGCCCGTCCTTACTGCCGTGCGGGCCGTCGAAAAGACGCTCTCTCTCGGTCTCGGTCGTTAGGCTAGGGGGCGGAGATCGCACACCATAGCCGCATCGCCACAGCCCACCCGCCGCGCCCTCGCCCCCGCTCCATGAGGTGGCCGGAACTGCCGGCCGGTTGAACAGCTCCTCGACCCCTGGATCAAGAGGGTAAGCGGGTCGCCTTTCCCGCCGTCAAGGCCAAGCCCTGCGGGTGGGCCTGGCGGCCCAGTCCTTGACCGCGGACAGCGCCTCAAGGAGAATCGTCATGGCCCAGTCCGAGAACGCCGTTGCGTAGCGCCCATCAGATCCTGGTCTGGTGTGGCTGCCTCGCGTCGAGACTCTCAGAAGGCCATCGGGCTGGAGTCCGTATCGCCATGGGGCTTTCTGTACCATGGCCGTCGTGTTGTTGACAGTCCGGGGCAGAATCACTAATCTACGTCGCAGATCGATTTTGATCGTTCATCTTTCCGCGGTTGGTCGTTCGTGCAGCAAGAGCTGGCCGGTAGGGGAAAGAATGTGCAGGCTGGTAAAACAGGCCGCTAAACCTTTTGATGGACGTCTGCCGAGATGGACGAACTTCCCAGCGATGGTCATTGGCTCGATAACCAGAGATACTCTCCTCTTGAAAGATGGCGACTAAGGTAGCGGGGCGGCCAGAGTATCAGAAGTGGCCACGCCGGGGAGCGAGGATCACCGAACTATTCCTCGATCCGGAGAACATTCGGCTCGAAGTTCCAGTGCAAGCTTCGCAGCAATCGCTCATAAACGATCTTTTCCTGAACGAGAACGCAATGCAGGTTCTCGAAAGCATTGCGCAGAACGGCTTTTTCCCGGACGAGTTGCCGGTTGGCGTGCAGGAGAAGGGAAAGATCGTGGTCATAGAGGGCAATCGACGTGTCGCGGCGCTCAAGGCACTCGCTCGGCCAGAGCTCGTCGCCACGAAGGAGACGGCGATCAAAGAACTATTAAAGATTGCCGCGCCTTTCCCCCGGAAGCTTGAGGTCGTTTTGGCTCCGGACCGGAGCTCAGTTCGGCGCCTTCTCGCCGCGAAACATACGCAGACTACGCGCCGGCCGTGGAGCCCTCTCCGACAGGCGGCCTTTTACAAAGCGGAGCTTGAGAGTGGTAAGACCGTGGACGATCTCCGGCGCGAGTATCCGTCGGCTGACATCAAGAAGTTCCTCCGTCTCATCAATGTCCATCGGATCGCGAAGGCACTCACCTACAGCGACCCTGAGGTCGCGAGGAAGGTTCACCGCGAGCGCCAGTTCCCCGCCACAACGGTGGAACGCCTCTACGAGGACCAGCAAGTCCGCAACTTTCTTGGCTTCGACTTCGACGATAACGGCGAGGTTAAGGTCAACATCGCTAAGGCAGAGTTCGAGAAAGGGCTTCGGAAGATCATCGAAGATGTAGTGACCAAATCAAGCCCTGGTTTTGGCCGCGTTGATTCGCGCACCTTGAATAATGATAAAAATCGTGCCGCATATATCGCCAGCTTCCCCGCGGGCACCATCCCACGACGGGCGAAAGCCGGGAAGCTCACGACGAGCAAGGACTTCGAGCCTCGACCGGAGCCTCCGAAGCCGCGGACAAAGTTAGCCCCCAAGGATATTGCGTTCGGACTTCAGTCAAAGGGCGTCCAGCGGATGCTCAACGAGCTGCAAAGCATTGATTACCATCGATATTCAAATGCCGCGCACGACCTGCTCCGCAGTTTTTTGGAGTGTGCGCTCAAGGCCTACTTCCAGGAAATCGGCAAGACAATCACACCGAAGAGAGGCTCCTATGTCTTTCTCGATCAAATCCTCGACGAGTTCATCAAAGAAATGAACTTGGCGAGAAACAACCGCTTGCGACAGGTGGCTGAGCGTATTAAATCCAATCAAGACATGGTTTCCTACTCGGCGGCATTCCTGAACGCTACCAATCACAATCCTGATATCTTTGTTACATCCAGCGAAGTTGAGAGTGCGTGGGATGCAATGGAACCACTTCTGCGCTTTGTACTGAACCCCGCTAAACCGAATGCGGCAACGGGTAATAATTAAAAAAAAGAAAAGGCGCTATTACAGCCCCCTAAGATATCCAGGGGGGAAGGCCATCCTTTTTCCATTTTTCGAGCAGAAGATTGCTGAGAGCGGCCTTCGCGATGTCAGCTACGTTGAACCGTTCGCTGGCGGTGCTGGCGCTGCGATCGCACTCCTCTTCTCCGAGGTTGTCGATCGTATCGTGATCAACGATCTCGATCAAGCGCTGTACAGTTTCTGGCGGTCTGCAATTTTCGACTCCGAACGCTTTATCGAAACCATCCGCAGTACACCGGTCACGGTGAATGAGTGGCGGAAGCAAAAGAAGGTTTACCAAGATAGGCGCGCGAAGCGTTTCGAGCGGGGATTTGCGACGTTCTACCTGAATCGCACTAATGTCTCGGGAATCCTAAACGGCGGCCCCATCGGGGGTGTAAGCCAGACTGGCAAATGGAAGGTGGATGCCCGCTATAACCGCGAAGGTCTTATTCAGCGTATCCGAGAACTCGCGGAATACAGAAACCGCATCACAGTCACTAATAAAGATGGTCTAGAGCTCGTCGATAAATATCTGCTCCAGAAGAACACATTCGTTTATCTCGATCCTCCATATTACGAAAAGGCGGCCGATCTCTATCTGAATTTCTACGTGCAGCGTGATCATGCTCGCCTCGCGAGGAAGCTGAATGCGCACGCCGACGCACCGTGGCTACTCACGTACGACGATCACCCGGAGATACTACAGCTCTACCCACATCGCCGAACCTTGAATTACTCGTTGAGTTACAACGCGTACGAGCGGAGGCGCGGACGTGAACTCATGATCCTCTCCGACCGTCTAGCGTAGCATTTAGGTATGGACTCCTTCCACGAGGAGGGGTGTCGAGGTCGGCCGTCGTGTCCTCACGGTTATCTTCCCTGGCTGAGTTCCTGATGTTTCCTCCAAACCGTGGTACCGCCTCGCACTCTACTACTTTCGCCTCGATATCCAGCTAGGCTCTCTCGGAGAGCAGTGCCGGGGAGTCCGCGCGTGGCGCGGCAGCAGGTGGGTCCGGACGATGACCCGGTAGTTCTGATAGGTGTGCGGGCGAAGGCGGCTCTTGGCGTAGGTGAGGAAGTCGCACAGGAGTGCGCCGACCGTCCCCTCGACGGTGCCGCCGGGATAGAGATCCTGGAGATCCTCCGGCAGCGACGTGGCGGGGATGAGCCGCGGGGCGACGCCGGTCTCCTGGGAAGTCACCTCTTGAGGATCGATGCCTTGGGCGAGCTTGCCTCGCAGGATCCCCCCCCTCCCTCTCTTCTCTCGTAAGACCTCGCCCTACCCCGTCTTGTAGCCGCCCGTAGCTCCGTCGCATCCTGGTCTCCTCGAAAGGAGATCATCATGGATGCACGGGTCAAGAGATTCCAGCAGCAGGCGGCTGAGCAGGGCGCCGGCGGTGTGGGCAAGCGCTATCCGGCCGAGTTGCGGCGTCTCGCGGTCGAGGTGGCTCTGGAGCGCCGGCAGGAGCCGTTGTCGCGCATCGCGCGAGAGCTCGGGGTCAGCGCCCTGAGCCTGCAGCGCTGGATCGAGCAAGGTGAGCCGGCGCGATTTCGCCCGGTCCAGCTTCGCCCCGCCGAGCCGGACCGCTCGACCGAGTCCCAGGGTCTGATCTTGATCACGCCGCGGGGCTATCGCATCGAGGGCTTGGACGCGTCGATCTTGGCCCTCCTGCTCGGTGCCCTGGGATGATCGGCAGCACGCGGCAGGTCCGGGTCTACGCCTACTCGCAGCCGGCGGACCTGCGGCGAGGCTTCGACGGTCTGAGTGCGCTGGTGCGGGAGAGCATGGGTTGCAGCGAGCTGTCGGGAGACCTGTACGTGTTCGTCAGCCGCAACCGCCGGAGGGCCAAGGTTCTGCTGTGGGACGGCACGGGCTTGTGCGTCTATGCCAAGCGCCTGGAGCGGGGCCGGTTCGCCTGCTTGTGGAGCCAGAAGGCCTCGGCGCAGGTGCAGTTGACGGTCAGCGAGCTGCAGCTCTTCCTGGAGGGGAGCCGGCTGGTGGGTCGCGTGCCGCTGAGCCCGCCGGCGTTTGTTGCAGAGACAAGTGTTCTCTGCTAGAAACCCAGTGTGATCTCCATCCATAACGAGCAGCGCGTCGACGTCCTGCGGAAGATGGCGCTGCTGCTGGAGCAGGAAAACCACCGCCTCCACCAGAGAATCCAGCGTCTGACGGCCGAGCTGGCGCGGCTCCAGGGCCGCGACGGCACGGCGGCGTTGCAGATGGAGCTGTCGGCTCTGCAAGAGCTTTTGGCGCGTCGGGAGAAGGCGCTGTTCGGCGACTCCTCGGAGAAGCGGCCCCAGGCCCCGGAGCCGGCGGCATCGCCGGCCTCACCGCAGAAGGGGCACGGCCCGCGCGAGCAGACGCAGTTGCCGATCGCCGAGGTCCTCCACGTGCTCGACGAGTCGTCGCGGGACTGCCCGGTCTGCGGCGGGCCGTTGGTGGAGATGGAAGGTCAGCAGGAGACCTCCGACGAAGTCACGGTGGTGGAGCGCCGGTTCTTGATCGCCCGCCACCAGCGCCAGAAGTACCGCTGCCGTTGCAACGGCTCGGTGGTGACGGCGCCGGGTCCGCGCAAGCTGATCCCCGGGGGTCGGTACTCGGCGGCGTTTGCGGTGGAGGTGGCGGCGTCGAAGTACCTGGATCACCTGCCGCTGGAGCGTCAGAGCCGGATGATGGAGCGCGAGGGTCTGGTGGTGGGCTCGCAGACGCTGTGGGATCAGATCGATGCGCTGGCTCGCCACCTGGAGCCGACCTACCAGGCTCTTTCGTCGCGGGTGCTGTCCTCGCCGGTGGTACACGCGGACGAGACGCACTGGCGGCTGATGGGCAAGAGCGAGCGCAAGAGGTTCTGGGTCTGGTGCCTGAGCAGCGCGGACAGCGCCTTCTACCGGATCTTCGACAATCGATCTCAGGCCGCGGCCCAGAGCCTGCTGTCGGAGTACCGGGGCATCGTGGTGGCGGACGGGTACGGCGCGTACCAGGCTCTGGCGCGGGCGGGCCCGGGCTTGACCCTGGCGCACTGCTGGGCGCATGCGCGTCGCAAGTTCGTGGAGATCGAGGAGCACTACCCGCAGCCGGCCCGGGAGATCCTGGAGCTGATCGGGGAGCTCTACGCCGTGGAGCGCGAGGTGCCGCGGGCTCAGGACGAGGAGCCCGCCGAGGAGGCAGCGCGTCGCCTGGCCTTGCGGGCCCAAGTGCGCCAGGAGCGCTCGCGCCCGGTGGTGGAGAGGATCCGGCAGTGGGCCACGTCGCAGCGAGCTCTGCCCCTTTCCAGCACATTGGGATCCTAAGCTTAGAATTCCACGTGGACAAGTTGTCGCGGCCGCTTCTATAGTGTCACCTAAATACTAGTGACTCCAGCGTAACTGGACTGGCCACAGTTAGGCCGCAAATGTAATCACACTGGCTCACCTT
>JADMIO010604065.1_pt1 | contig 35068 bp, 19 predicted proteins | sample 8958161 | NCBI WGS metagenome assembly JADMIO01 (sample SAMN16585339, study PRJNA669376) | soil metagenome | isolation source: Crop rotation soil | place: USA: Cullars Rotation, Alabama | collected 2011
CGCGACTTCAAGTCACGTGAATTCCAAGCTTCGGATCCCACTGTGCTGGAAACGATGCGGCGCGTCGGTCCGAAGCCGGTGAAGTAGGCGTTGGTGTGGCCGCTCTGGCGCGAGGCGTCCATGACGAGCACATCCTGCACCTGGACATGGGCCTTGGCCAGGAGAGCCTGCACCATCGGCTCGAGCTCGCGCCACTCCGTCTCGTGCAGGGGGCGAAAGGTGTTGAACAGCGGCGCGAACACGATCGGCAGCAGGAACGCCCCGGCGATGGCCACCAGCGTGGCGCCGAACGCCGACCAGACCCACCAGGTGCGCGGGAAGAGGTAGATCAAGAGGAAGAAGCTGACCAGCACGATGCCCTCGAGCGGAGTGAAGACGACGAGGGCCAGGAGATGCTGCTGCAGCCAGTCGACCGGGGATTGCTGCGTCAGCCCCCACGCCCGCATGTGCTCGAGCCGAACCAGGCCGAACGGCAGATTCACCGCCGCCTCGGCCACCGCGATCACAAGTCCGACCAGGAGCAGCGTCGGCAGCCACCGCCCGCCCACCCGTCTGCCGCACCAATCGGTCAGCGCTCGCGCGTTGGCGACAAGCGCGGCCAGGATCACGACGTTCAGGGCGATGGCGCACCAGGACAGTACCCGTCGCTCGAAGGTGTACTGTTTGCCGACGGCGATCTGCTCGGGCGTGAAACCCAGGGCGATGGCCCGCTGGTAGGCGTCGTCGGACGGCAGAAACCCCGGCACCGCGAACGGCAGGACGAAAGCGAGCGACGCCAGTACCCACACGAGCGTTCTCATCTGGGATTTTGTAGCAAGTTTAGCCGCAACGCCTCCGGCGTGCGTGAACGCGGGCCCGCGCTGGTTCGAGGGGGCCCGTGTTCGCGCACGGCGGAGGCGTTGCGGCTAAACGACTATCACGCAGATTGGCACAGCGTCAGATACAGCCGACCGAGATGGTGCCAGGCCCCGTCTTCGGGAAGGCGGGCGATGGCGTCGGACAGCGGTTGGCGGGCGGCTTGCGGACGATCGAGGAACAGTTCCGCCATGCCGCGATTGAAGAGAACAGGGACGGCCGGCTCGAGCTTTTGCCACAGATCGCGCGCTTTCTCCGCGGCGCCCGCATGCCAGGCGAGGGCGGCCTTCTCGTTGTCCCAGGCGGTGCGCCAGGCAACGGGGACGCGGGCGTCGTGAACGGCCACGAGCTTGTCGGCCTCGTCGAACTGCTTCGCCAGCCGCAGACTGCCCACGGCCAACAGCAGCTGCGGAAACGCACTCGCCTGCCGGGCCCAGTCGAGCAGACTTGGAGTGGCCGCTGGATTACTGCGATCGCCGTTCGGACGAAGACGCGACAGCGGCGGCGTCTGCACGATGTTGTGGAAATGGCGAACGAGTTGCGGGAAGTTGCCGACGGCGCACGCCAGCGCCACGACCGGCTCGTGAGCGGCCACCAGGAGCGGCCACTGCGGAGGAGCACGCCAGGCCTGCGGATCGAGGCGCGACTCGAACTGGCCGGCCACCGCCAACGTCTCGTCCCAGGCGAGCCGTGCGTCGATCGGATGCACGGGACCTGCGTCATACGGCGTCACCTCGGCCGAGGAATCGGCCGTGGCCAGGCCAGCGGCGTGGGCGTTCGCCTGTCGACTCAGATAGCCCGCCAGCAAATCGGACAACGCGGGCTGAACCGGCCTTTCGCTGGACATGGGTCGCTTCCTCCGAGCTTCGAGCCTCGAGCTTTTCGAACTTCAAGCTTTCGAGCGCTGATCGATGATTTCGTCTCCCCTGGAAAGACGCGGTTCGGCGGGGAACTTGCGCGGCGTCAGGAAGACGGGGCCGGATTGCTGTCGCCCAGCGGGAGGAGGGCGTAGACGCGTTCGAGTAACTTGTCCAGCGAGAAAGGTTTGCGTAAATAGTCGTCGACGCCCAGCATCTCGGCATAGGCCCGGTGCCGGCCCCCCTCGTTGGCGGTGACCATGATCACCTTGGGGCTGTCCGGGCCGCGCGTCTTGAGCTTTTCCAGGACCAGAAAGCCGCTCTTCTTGGGCATCATCATGTCGACGACGACCAGGTTGGGCATCTCGGTCTCGGCGACGGCGAGCCCGGCGTTGCCGTCGGACGCGGTGACGACGGTGTAGCCCTTGCCCTCGAGGACCGTCTTCATCGCCTGGAGGATCTCCGCGTCGTCGTCGACGAGCAGGATCTTGTTGCCCTGTGCCATGTTGGCTCCGCATTCTCTCGAGGACCATCTGCCCCGGTCGATCGTCCTGCCCATATTCTAGCAAAAGAAAGTCACCGGCGCGAAAACCGCGGACGGACGCGTTGCATTTTCGTATTCGTTTAGCGGGTACTTCTACCAGCCCGACGCGTAAGCGAGGGCCGGCCCTCGCTTACGCGTCGGGTTGGTGCAAGGCACGAGCGGGAGCGCAACACACATGTCCGAATGGCGCATGCCGGCCGAGTGGGAGCCGCACGAAGCGACATGGATCGCCTGGCCGCACCAGCGCAGCGACTGGCCCGGCAAGTTCGCGCCCATTCCCTGGGTGTACGCGGAGATCGTGCGGCATCTTCATGCGAGCGAGAAGGTCCACATCCTCGTCGACGATCGCGACCGCGAAACACGCGCGACCAAGATCCTCGAACGCGCGGGCGTCGACCTGAAGCAGGTGCGCTTCTTTCGGATCCGCACCGATCGCGTGTGGACGCGCGACTACGGACCGAGCTTTGTCACGTCCTCGTCCGGAAAACTCGGCTGTGTCTGCTGGCACTTCAACGCCTGGGCCAAGTACGACGACTGGAAACGCGACGCCTTCGTCTCCCGCCAGATCGCGAAAAAACTCAAGCTGCCGTCGTGGCAACCGACCGTGGCCGGCCGACGCGTCGTTCTCGAAGGGGGCAGCATCGACGTCAACGGCGAGGGGCTTTTGCTGACCACCGAGGAATGTCTGCTCAGCCCGGTGCAGGCCCGCAACCCGGGAGTGTCGCGTGAGGAGCTCGAAAAGGCCATCTGCGAGCATCTCGGCGTCCGCAAGGTGCTCTGGCTCGGCAACGGCATCGTCGGCGACGACACGCATGGACACGTCGACGACCTGACGCGCTTCGTGGCGCCACGCACCGTGGTGAGCGTGGTCGAGCCGAACAAGGCCGACCCGAATCATGCCCCGCTCGAGGACAACCTGCGCCGGCTGAGCGAGATGACGGACGTGGCCGGCAAGCGACTGGACGTGATCAAGCTGCCGATGCCGCGGCCGCTGGTCTTCGCCGGCCAACGTCTGCCGGCCAGCTACGCCAACTTCTACATCGGCAACACCGTGGTGCTGATGCCGACCTTCAACGACCCGAACGACCGCACGGCCCTCGGCATCCTGGCCGACCTGTTCCCCGGCCGCACCGTCATCGGCATTCACGCCGTCGATCTGGTCTGGGGCCTGGGCACGCTGCACTGTTTGACGCAGCAGCAACCGGTTGCAAATGACAAGGTGACAAGGTGACACGGTGCTAGAGCCGTCACCGTGTCACCGTGTCACCTTGTCATCCGATTCACAGTTCCTTCACGCGCAGCCTGCGAACCTGCAGGCCGCCAAATTCGGCGCGGATGCCGAAAGGGCTGGCCGGGGTTTTCAGGTTCTGCTTGCGGACGCTTTCGCCGTTGATCTTGACCTCGGCCTTGCCGTCCTGGGCGACGATCTCCAGCTCGTTCCAGTCGTCGAGCTTGATGTTCTTGAACGACTTGGGAATGATGTCGAACTTCATGCCGCGCAGGAACAGGTCGTTGTTGCACTTGGCATCGGGCTTGAAGTCGAACTTGATGTGCACGTCCTTCAGTTCCTTGGCGGTGACGATGATCACGTCCCCCTTCACGGTGGGGTCGATCGTCAGCACGCCGTCCATCAGCTTGAAGCGACCTTTGTAGGCCTCCGCTTTGCCGTCGAGCGCGGTGTCGCCGGACTTCGTCTTCCAGCCGTCGAGCGACTTGCCCAGGAGCAGATGAAATCCCGCTTCGGGTTTGAAGTCGTCCGCACCGACCAGTCGCGTCGACGTGCCCAGGAACAGCATGACCAAGAGACAAGACGAGCAGCGCATGGCAGCACCCCTCAAGGAAGGAAATGTAGAGGGCCAATGTACGCCCGGCGGGTGCGAAGCTCAATGGAAAAAAACTCAGAGGCGACGCTATTGCCGCCGCTCGACGTTGCGGAAGGCGCGGCCGTTCAGGGTGCCGGCGTTCAAGCCGGTGCTGACGTAGACGCCGCCCGCGCTGGACGTCAGGCTGTCGAGGCCGGCGCCGCCGTCGAGGAGGCCGGACCACTCGCCGCCGGCGGTGAGGTCGAAGAGATCGGCCAGCGTGCCGCCCGTGAGGTTCTGAAATCCCGCGAACGAGAAGCCGCCGGTGACCGTACCGGCGTCGATCGACGACAGGGTCCAGGTGCTCGCCGCGTTTCGGCCGATCAGCGCGTTCGTGCCCTGACCGCCGACGAAGTTCTCGAGGCCAAGCCAACCGCCGGTCCGGGTGGCAATCTTTGTCTGCAGGTTCACCGTGAGGTTGGCGGCGACGGCGGTGTAGTCGAGCGTGTCCGCGCCGACGCCGCCGTCGATCTTGCCGCGCAGGCTGCCGGCGTCCGCGAAGATGAAGGCGTCGTCGTCGCTGCCGCCGGTGAGGTTCTCGAAGCCGGTGAAGGCCACGCCGCCGACGTCGCCGCTGTTGGCGCCCGATATGTTCCACACGTTGGCGGTGTTGGCGCCGACCAGCTTGTCGAGCGCCGAGCCGCCGATCAGGCTGGCGATGTTGGCGAAGCCGCGGGCGCCCGTGATCACGCCGGTTTGTAGGTTAGCGGTGACGACACTTTTGTACGCCGAGTAGTCCAGGATGTTGTTGCCTGCGCCGCCGTCGACCTGGCCGCCGATCGACTTGCCGGCCAGGAAGACGAAGCGGTCGTCGCCCGCACCGCCGGTGAGGTTTTCGACGGCGCCGAAAGTGATCGTGCCGGCGAGGGTGCCGGCACTGATGCCCGTGATCTTCCAGAGGGTATCGTTGTCGGGCCCGATGACACGATCGGCGCCGCCGAAGCCCTGCAGCGACACGGCAAACGTGGGCACGTCGTTGACGGTGAAGGTGTCCTCGGCGCCCTTGCCGTTGAGAATGACTTTCTCGGTGTCGCCCAGCGTGACTATCCGCCCGTTGATGGTGATTGCAGTGGCATCGACATCGAAGCTGTTGGCGCTGGCGCTGCCGTCGATCTGCACCGTGTCGGTGCCGCCAGCGGCCAGGACGGCGACCGGAATCGACGGGTTGCTCAGCTTGATGACGTCGTTGCCGCCGCCGGCCAGGACGAGCACCTGCGAGTAGGTCGTCGGAGAGAATGTCGATCGACCGTTGAGAACAACCTGAATCAGGCTCGGCGAGAAGAGCACGGAAAGGGAGTCGCCGCCACCCGTGCCGTTGACGACGAGCGTGTTCTCATCGTCGACTACCATGACGTCAGTCTCGGGCACGCCCAGATCGTCGAAGAAAGTGTCTGCGCTGCTGGTCGAGTAGACGATGCTCGCCATGCGGTTGCCGTCGACCCCACTGTTGTCGGGCGCCGTCATGGTGACGATCTGCGCTATGTTCCAGTTGGCCGGCGTGAAGACCAACTCGTTCACCGACAGGGACAGGGCGGACTCGGGCGCGAACGTCACGGTCACATCCGCCGTCGGAGCGCTGTTAAGCGCCGCGCTGTAGCTGCGGCTGGCGCCTTCGAGCAACGCCACGACGCCGTCGGCCGACGTGAACTTCACTTGCGGATTGTCGTTATCGGCGACATTCACCGGCAGCCCCGGAATGTTCACGCCGGCATAATTGGGATCGCTGCTGCTTGCGACATGGGTGATCGTGACCGTCTGATCGCCCTCGACGGTCGTGTCGTCGATCGCGGTCACTGTCACCACGCGCGGCACGTTCCAGTTCGTGGTCGAGAAGACGAGCGACGGGGGAGCCACGCTCACCTGTCCAGGGGCACTGATCGTGATGGTGACGTTGCCGGTTGGCCTCGTATTGAGCACGACAGTGTAGGTGTCGGTGCCGCTGCCTTCCGCCACGTCGGTCGAGCCGCCGCTGGGGGTAACAGTCACGGGAGATTCACTAACGACACTGTCGGTGATGCTGACATTGACGCTGGCGACCGTCACGCCCTGATAGGTCGAGTCGCTGGTCGTGATCGTGTGCGTGATCGTGCCCGAATGTGCGCCCTCCACGGCCGAGTCGGCGACGGCCGCCACGGTCACGGTCTGCGGCGTGCTCCAGTTGCTCGTGGTGAAGACGAGGCTCGTGGGCGACGCCGTGAGCTGGCTGCCGGCATCGAGCCTGATCGTGACGTCGGCACTCGGGGCATTGGTGAGGACGACGGTATAGCTGTCGGTCGCGCCCCCTTCGGCGACGTTTGTGGAACCGCCCGACTGGGTAATCAAGACGCCGGACTGCACGAGCTTGGAAATGAAAATGTCCTGGGCGCCGACGGCGGTCAGATTGTAGGTTCCGGGACCTGGGTCAAAATCGGCGGTGGCAAAGGAGATCCCCGTCGTGAAGATATCGCCGCTCGGCCCGACGGCGATGCCGAAGGCGGTATCCTGGTCTGTTCCACCCATGCTCCCCGCCCAGACGAAGTTGCCGGCGCTGTCGAGCTTCGAGACAAAAATGTCGAAGGTGCCCGCGGAAGTAAGTGTGTACACATTGGGGCCTGGGTCGAAATCGCCCGAGGAATAAAAGTGCCCGGTTGTGTAAATGTTGTCCGCCGCATCCAGTGCGATGCCATAGCCGGTGTCATTGCCGGTGGCGCTGGAACCGCCCATGTCACGAGCCCAGATGAGGCGGCCGGAGCTGTCGAGTTTGCACACAAAGATGTCGATTGAGTTGCCGGCGGCGTTGAGATTGCTCGTCGCCGAGCTTGGATCAAAATCGGCGGTCCCTTGAAACGCACCGGTGAGGACGACGTTGCCGGCCGAGTCCACGGCAATGGCTCCAGCAGTGTCGCCGCTGGTCGCGCCCCCGATGCCACCCGCCCAGACAAAGTTGCCGGCAGCGTTGAGCTTGGCCACGAAGACGTCGTTGCTGCCAGCGCTTGTGACGTCGAAAGTCCCCGTGCCGGGGTCGAAATCAGCCGTCCCACGGAATCGACCGGTGACCCAGACATTGCCTGTCGCATCGAGCGCCACGGATGACGCGAGGTTGACGTCGCTCCCGCCGAGTGCCCGAGCCCACACGAAGTTACCGGAGCTGTCCAGCTTGGAAACGAAGACATCGGCGTCGCCAGCGCTCGTGAGGTTAAAGGTTCCCGAGCCGGGATCGAAATCGGCGGTGCCCGTGAAGGAGCCGACCACGATCACGTTGCCTGAAGAGTCAACGGCGATGTCACCGGCCCCGTCGCTGCCGGTGCCCCCCAACGAACGTGCCCAGACGAAATTGCCGGAACTGTCCAGCTTGGAAACAAAAATGTCCGTGCTGCCGGCATTGTTCAGCGGGGCGGTGCCGGTGCCCGGATCGAAGTCCCCTCCGTTGCCATCGAAGGGCCCCGTGGTATAGACGTTCCCCGCCGCATCGACCGTGATGGCCACACCGCTGTCGAGGTTGCCTGTGGTGCCCATGCTCCGCGCCCAGACGAGGCTGCCGGCGGGGGTGTACTTGGCCACGTAGACATCAGCATTGATGCTCGCCGGGGTCAAAATAGACGTCCCCGGTCCCGGATCGAAATCGATCGCTCCGTTGACCCAACCTGTCGCGTAGACATTGCCGGCCGTGTCCGTGGCGACCGCCTGCCCATATTCGGTGAAGATCGTCCCCATCTCAAACGCGAACCCGAAATCCGCCGGAGCGAGGCGGTCCTCGAGAACCTCGAGCAAGGGGCGCCGAGCGTGACCAGTCCGCGCGACACCACCACGACGTTTGCCAGCCGACGACGATGAGCGTTGAAGCAAAGAAATCATCTACGACTTCTTTCTTAGAGATGAAATATGTAGAAGTAGGTTTAATTAGAGCGGCGACGAATACGCAGGTCAAGGAAAATCGGTTTCTCTCGGCGACGCGCGCCGGCGCTGCCGTCACCAAACGGCTTTTGCAGGCTCGGCTCGCCATCGGGCACCGTCACCAAACGGTTTGGCATAGGTCTGGCTTGCCGAGACCGAGCCGTCGCGCCTGCCGCCCCGTCCCAAGAACTGAACTTATTGCCGTCGTTCTACGTTGCGGAAGGCGCGGCCGTTCAGGGTGCCGGCGTTCAGCCCGGTATTGATGTAGACGCCTCCCGAGCTGGACGTCAGGCTGTCGAGGCCGGCGCCGCCGTCGAGGAGGCCGGACCACTCGCCGCCGGCGGTGAGGTCGAAGAGATCGGCCAGCGTGCCGCCGGTGAGATTCTGAAATCCCGCGAACGAGAAGCCGCCGGTGACCGTACCGGCGTCGAGCGACGACAGCGTCCAGGTGCTCGCCGCGTTTCGGCCGATCAGCGCGTTCGTGCCCTGGCCGCCAACGAAATTCTCGAGGTTCAACCAGCCGCCGGTCCGGGTGGCAATCTTTATCTGTAGGTTCACCGTGAGGTTGGCGGCGACGGTGGTGTAATCGAGCGTGTCCGCACCGACGCCGCCGTCGATCTTGCCGCGCAGGCTGCCGGCGTCCGCGAAGACGAAGGAGTCGTCGTCGCTGCCGCCGGTGAGGTTCTCGAAGCCGGTGAAGGCCATGCCGCCGATGTCGCCGCTGTTGGCGCCGGAGATGTTCCACACGTTGGCGGTATTGGCGCCGATGATCTTGTCCAGCGCCGAGCCGCCGATCAGGCTGGCGATGTTGGCGAAGCCGCGGGCGCCCGTGATCAAGCCGGTTTGCAGGTTCGCGGTGACGACGCTCTTGTACGTGGAATAATCGAGGATGTTGTTGCCGGCGCCGCCGTCGATCTGGCCGCCGATCGACTTGCTGGCCAGGAAGACGAAGCGGTCGTCGCCTGCGCCGCCGGTGAGGTTTTCGACGGTGCCGAAAGTGATCGTGCCGGCGAGGGTACCGGCGCTGGTGCCGGTGATTTTCCAGAGCGTGTCGTCGTCGGGCCCGATGATGCGATCGAGGCCGCCGAAGCCCTGCAGCGACACCGCAAATGCGGGGACGGCGCTCACGGTGAAGGTGTCCTCGGCGCCCTTGCCGTTTAGAATGACGTTTTCGGTGTCGCCCAGCGCGACAGGGCGAGAGTTGATGGCAATCACGGTAGTATCGACGTCGAAGCTGTTGGCGCCGACGCCGCCGTCGATTTGCACCGTGTCTGTGCCGCTCGCGGCGAGTACGGCGACGGGGATCGACGGATTGCCCAGCTTGATGAGATCGTTGCCACTACCGGCCTGCACCAGCACCTGTGTGAACGTCGTCGGCGCAAACGTCGACCGCCCGTTGACGACGATCTGGATCAGGCTCGGCGAGAAGAGCACGGAAATGGTGTCGCTGCTCCCTGTGCCGGCCACGACAAGCGTGTTCTCGTTGTCGATGACCATGACGTCGGTGTCGGGCAACGCGAGTCCGTCGAAGAAAGCGTCTGCGCTGCTGGTCGAATTGACAATGCTGACCAGGCGGTTGCCGTCGAGCAGGTCGTTGTCGAGGGCCGTGATGGTGATGGTCTGTGGCGTGTTCCAGTTAGTCGGCGTGAAGACCAGTTCGCTGACGGACAGCAAAAGGGCGGCGTCCGGTGCAAGCGTGACGGTGACGTTCGCCGCCGGAGCGCCGCTCAGCGCGGCGCGGTAGGTCCGGCTGGCGCCTTCGAGGATTCCTAGCACGCCGTCGGCCGAGGTGAACTTGACGGTCGGTTCGTCGTTGTCGGTGACGTTGACCGGCAGCCCCGCAAGGTTCAGCCCGCGGTAGTTAGGATCGCTGCTGCTCGCGACATGGGAGATCGTGATCGTCTCATTGCCCTCGACAGCCGTGTCATCGACGGCGGTGACCGTCACGACGCGCGGCACGTTCCAGTTCGTCGTCGAGAAGACGAGCGACGTGGGCGACACGCGCACCTGCCCGCCGGCGTTGATCGTGATGGTAACGTTGCCGGTCGGCTGGGAGGTCAGCGCCACCGTGTAGGTATCCGTGGCGCCATCCTCGCTGACATCGGTGGATCCGCCGCTGGGGGTGATCGTGACCTTGTCGGAGCCTCCGCCGTCGTTGTCGGCGATGTGGGCCCTCACGGACCGGACCGCGATGCCATTGTAGCTGTTGTCGGCGGATGTCACTGTCGCAGCGATGGTGCCAGTGTGGTTGCCCTCGACGAGCTGGTCATCGACGGCGGCGACGGTCACGGTCTGGGGGACGTTCCAGTTGGCCAAGGTAAAGAGCAGGCTGGTCCGCGACACCGTGACCTGCGAATCGGGGTTCAGCGTGATGAGGACGTTGGCGGTGGGCGCTTTCGTGAGCACGATTGAGTACGAATCCGTCGCGCCGCCTTCGGTGACGTCGGTGGAATAACCGGATTCGCTGACCAAGACGCCGTCGTCCACCAGTTGGGACAGGTAAATGTCCAGGCTGCCGGCGCTAGTAAGTTCGTAGGTTGCCGCGCCGGGGTCAAAGTCCGCTGTGTTTTCGAATCCTCCCGTCGAGTAGACGTGGCCTGCCGGATCCACGGCCACGCCGTAGGCGCTTTCAAGACCGGATCCACCGAGCTGGACGGCCCACACGAAGTTGCCAGCATTGTCGAGCTTCAAGACGTATGCGTCATCGTCTCCCGCAGAGGTGAGAACGAAGGTGCCCGGTCCAGGATCGAAGTCCTGGGTTCCCATAAAAACGCCGATCACAAATACATTTCCCCTGGCGTCGAGAGCAAGATCGAAGCCGTCTCTGCTGTCGATTTGATCGGACCACACGATGTTGCCGCTAACGTCGAACTTGGTGACAGCGGTGTGGGTCCCGTCGAAATCGGACGTGTAGATATTGCCGGTACTGTCGACGGCGAGGCCGCGACCGTAGTCTTCCCCCGAGCCCCCCGAGCGGATGGCCCAGGCGAAGTTGCCGCCACTGTCAAGCTTGCTCACGTAGCTATCGAACAGCCCGGCGCTGGTGAGATTGAAGGACCCCGAACCGGGATTGAAATCGACTGTATGCGAAAACTGTCCTGTGGTGTAAACGTTCTGGTTCGAGTCGACATCAATGCCCCAGCCGGTTGAGTCCGCGAATTGCCGAGCCCACACGAAATTCGCGGCGTTATCAAGCTTGCAAATAAAGGCATCCACACTGGCGATGGACGTCAAATTGACGACGCCCGAACCGGGATCGAAGTCCACGGTCCCTCCGAAGTATCCGGTCGTGTAGATGTTTCCCTGCCCGTCCAGGACGATGTTATGCGCCTGACCTCGTCCAGCGAACTGGTGGGCCGACAAGAAATTCCCGTTGCTATCCAGCTTGGATACGAAGATATCGGCGCCCCCCACCGACGCCGTGAGGTTGAATGTTCCTGGACCGGGATCGAAATCCGTCACACCGGAAAAGTCTCCCGTAGTGTAGACGTTTCCCTGCTGGTCGACGGTTATGCCGTACCCCTCGACAAAACTGGTCGTCACAAACTGCCGCGCCCAAACCAGGTCTCCCGAGGCGGAGTACTTGGCCACGTAACAGTCGTTTGCGGAGCTGGTGAACTCCGCCGTGCCTGTGCCGGGATCGAAATCGACTGTGCCATTGAAGAATCCTATGATGTACGCGTTGCCGGCAGCGTCCGTGGTCACGGACCGGCCCGTGTCTCCAACGGTCAAGCTCGTTCTCGAAGCCCCCATACCGAGGGCAAACCCGAAGGTGGCGGTGGGGGTCGCGCGTGATTCGAGCAGTTCGACTTGTGGCCGAAAACGACGTACCGAAGGGCCGCTACTGAAAAACATGGCACCGCTCGTTTGAGATTCCCAACCGAATAACGCAAGTCAATTCGCCAGCCGCGTGTCCCGGCCAATGCCGTACCACGCTTCCACATTGCGAAGACAGCGAACTTAATACGATGGGATATAGAAGCTATCACGACACCTAGACGACGTCAAGCGCGCGGGCGGTGTCGCATGCAACAATCGGAAATGAAGTGTGCGTGTGTGCTGGGTGCCCGGACCGCATTGTCCCGGGGCTAAGTTGCCGCATCGCACAGGTCGTTGCCGCCATGCCGCCTCAGAACCCCTGCACGAACGTCGCCGCTCGTCGTTGCGCTGCGGTGGGGCCGAAGAACCAGCTGCAGCGGACGCCGATCTGGTAGTCGAAGCCGCGGTCGCTTTCGCGACGCATCGGGGCGGCCATGCCGACCATCAGCAGCAGGTTGTCGAAGAGTTGCGTGGCGAAACCGGCGCTGGCGTTCATCTCGTCGATGCGGTTCGTGAGGTTGCCGATCACGAACGCGTTCGATTGCAGGATGTCGGCGTTCGTCACGGTGGTGCCATAGTGCAATTCGGCGAACGGCGCGAACCCGCGTACCACGCCGCCGCCTTCATAGGGCCGACGCAGCCAGTAGCCGACCTGGGCGTCCCACTGCATGAGGGCCTGGTCCTGGATGCGGCCGGCGAAGGACATGCCTGGGCTGACGCCGTTGGCGACGTCCACCGGGCAACCGTTGGTGTCGACATCGATGGCGGCCCACAACTGGGCGAACAGTCGGTCGGTGGGCAGGAACAGCATGCCGACGTACGGCGTCACGATCACGGAGCGATTGGCGATGTGCACGAGCGGGGTGCCGGCCAGCGACACGTTGACGTCCTGCCCGGTGGGCAGGTAGACGCCCAGGCCGCTGGCGAGGTAGAAGCGGTCGCTGCCGTACAGGAGTCCCTTGAACAGGATGCGCACGTCGCCGAACTCGGTGCGCGTGTTCTGCGTGCCGACGACGATGTCGCTGGAAAGCGTGCTGGCGAACGGCATGCGCACCTCGATGGAGCTGCGCATGTCGAGGAAGGTCTTCTCGAAGCCGAGCACGTAGCGGTTGACGCTCTGGCCGTTGGCGGCGAGCTGCGTCTGATCGAAGTAGTCGTAGTTGAAGATGAAGCGATCGCGCGGCAGTGGATTGAGGTCCTCCGAGAGGCGCGGCCGACCGACGACGCCGCCGGCGCCCGGATTGGGAATGTCGACCTCGAAGCGGGACAGGACGAAATAGGTGCCGTTCGCGAAGGCGGGGAGGATGACGCTGTTCGCCGGCTGGGTGATGACGGCGGTGCCGTTGACGATCTGTTGCGAGCCGGCCGGGGCGTTGGGTTGGTTGTTGAGCAGGGCGATGACGTCGCCCTTCTTGACGGAGTCCGCATCGTTGGGCTGGTTCGGCGTCGACAGGAAGAAGACGGTGTTGCCGCCGAAGGTGTTGGGCCCGAAGAGGAGCTGCTGTTTGCCGCCGGGGGCATCGAAGACGGCCCAGTTGGTGAAGCTCTTCTGGGTGAAGGTGGCCACCACGCTCTTGCCACCCTTGCCGAAGGAGTCGCCGAACATGTTGATGCTGACCTGAGCGCTGCCGAGCGCCGCCGACGTCACCGGTTCGGGCTGGGCGTCGAGCGGCACGGCCGGTGGTTGCGCCAGCTTCGGTTCAACTTTCGGTTCGATTTTTGGTTCGACCTTGGGCGCGACTTTCGGTTCGACTTTGGGTTCGCCCTTCTGTAGCAGGTTCGTTTCCCTGTTCGGCTCGGCCGTGGACCGGGTCTTCGGCTCGTCGGGCGGGGTCGCGCCGGTTTGAGGCTGGGGCCGAGCGGCCGGCGGGGCCGGAGCGGCGGACTCGGCCGGAGCAGTTTTCTGGGCCGGAGCTTCGGGGACGGCGGGGCACGTGGGGCAGGCGGGCTTGCACTTGCGGAAGAGCGACCATTCCGCGCTGGAGTTTGCCGGTTGGGCGAGGAGGGCAGACAGCGAGACGAGTCCGGACAGCAGACGATAGCGGGTCAGGAACCTCATGATCTGCCCTCCATGGCAGGATCGAGCGGCCGCGAAGCCTGGGCAAGCTCGCGGCGTAATTCTCCCGTCGGGAATAACCTTATCGAAAGGCATCGTCCTCAAGACGGGAAAGATTGAGAACAATCTCAAGATCGGCAAATGAAGGACTCGGGGAGTTTGACGAAGAATCGGAAACCGAAAGCTGATCCGTGTAGACGGTTGACGCCTCGCGGCGCGGGTCCTAAGTTAAGGTTTTGGCAAACCGTTGGTCTCTCGACGAGGTAAGGAATGGTTCGCAAAAAGCTTGGCCGCGGTCGCAAAAATCGCTGTCGATTCTGCACCAAGGATGGCTGCCCGCGCCCGGCCTTCGTGGATTACAAGGACGTCCAGGGCCTGAAGAAGATGTGCACCAGCCAGGGCAAGCTGTTCAGCCGCAAGCGCAGCGGCAACTGCGCCGCCTTCCAGCGCGCCGTCAAGGACGCCATCAAGCGAGCTCGCTTCATGGCCCTGTTGCCGTACGTCGGCGAATGACGCTCGCCGCCCGCACACGAATACAATCAACCCCGGTCGAAAGGCCGGGGTTTTTTGTTGGGCGCTGGTTCCATTTCAAGCGAGGTGAGCCGATGACTCGCGTCGTTCTCGCAGCGTTCCTCTTGCTCTCCGCCCAGCCCGCCGCTCCCGACTGGCGCGAGCTCACCCAGAAGCCATACGAGAAGCTGCCGCTCGTCGATGTCGGTCTGCGGCCGCTCCTCGCCAAGAACACCAAGGAACACTGGGCCTCCGCGCGCCAGGAACTGCACGACGCCTGGCAGAAGCGCCTCGGTACGCCGCCCGCGAAGCCCGACAAGCTCGACGTCAAGATCGACAGCGAGGAGAAACTCGACGGCTACACGCGCAAGCTGCTCAGCTTCCAGGCCGCCGAGGGGGATCGGCTGCACGGCTACCTGCTCGTGCCCGATGGTCTCAAGCCCGGCGAGAAACGGCCGGCGGTCGTCGTCTTTCACCAGACGTCCGGCGACATGCATCGCGAGCCGGTGGGGTTGTCGAAGAACCAGTCGCTGGCCATCGGCGTGCACCTGGTCAAGCGCGGCTACGTCGTCTTCTGTCCGCAGTGCTTCATCCTCAAGGACGGCTGGGTCAACGCCCAGGTCAAGACGATCGCCAAGAACTGGCCCGGCTGGACCGGCATGGGCAAGATGACGTTCGACGCCTCACGCTGCGTCGACTTTCTCGAAACGCTCGTCTTCGTCGACAAGGACCGCATCGGCTGCATCGGCCACTCGCTCGGCGCCAAGGAGGTGCTGTTCGCGCTGGCTTTCGAACCGCGCTACAAGGTCGGCGTCTTCAGCGAGGGGGGCATCGGCCTGCGCATGAGCAACTGGACCGACGCCTGGTACCTGACCGACAAGATGAAAGCGCACATCCCGGCCCTCGAGAACCACCAGGTCCTCGCGCTGGCCGCCCCGCGTCCGTTCCTCCTCCTCGCCGGCGACAGCGCCGACGGCAATCGAAGCTGGACCTTCATCAAGGCCGCGCTGCCGGTGTACGAAGTCCTCGGCGCCGCCGACCGCGTCGGCATGATCAACCACCACGCCAAGCACACCTTCCCGCGCGAGGCGCGCCGCCAGGCGTACCGCTGGCTCGACCACTGGCTGGCGTTTCGGCCGACGTCGGAGGAAGTGGGGGAGTGACCTTCGGCCGCAACTCGTCGAAAACACTTACGAGCCGGAAGCGTAAGCGACGGATGAACCCGCGAAACCGTCGCTTACGCTTCCGGCTCGTAAGTTTGGCGTAGGCTCTGAACGAGTGAGTGTCAGTCCGTTCGGTCGCCGAGCGGCACGCGCGGCTCGGCGACCGACGGCACAGCGATGATCTCGCCGATCGGCGTGTGGGGTGTCTCCGTTTTCTGCAGTCCTAATTCATGCGCGCGCACGTAGACGAGCTTCGCCTTGCCGTCAACGTCGTAGCGGAAGCACACGTCCTGGCCCCAGATCAGATCGTTGCTCATCGCGAGCAGCAACATCGGAAACGAGTACAACTCCGACAGGCCGAGCGTGGGGATGCTCAGGTGAACCCAATTGCTGTATTCTTTCTTCGCGAGTTTCCGGCGTGTTCGGAAGACCTCGTGCTTCTCATGGGGCGCACCATCGGGCGGCGGGCGATCCGGCGCGGCAGCTAGTTCGCTACCGTCCTTGAATCCGCTCGCGATCGGCTCACCGAATGTGCGCCTCGCCTGTTCCGCAGTCTTGATGTTGGCTGGATCCATACCAGCGGTGCCCACGATGGCTGTGCAACCCGCGAGGAAGGCGGGCAAGAACACCAAACTAGGAATTGACTTGCGCATGTCCGGTCCGCTCTAGCAGGAATTGCTCGGAGGGAGATGTTATCGCTCTCTTCCGAAAGTGCAACAGCAAGTTGCAGCCGCAAACTTTCCTGTGCACGGTGGGGGCACACCGTTTTGCACAGCAATTTGCACAGCAATAACCGTCGACGGGACAGGGGTTTGCGCAAATGCTGTGCAATCTGTCTTTTCCGTGAGGTTTTTTGGCCGCTGCGTTCGGCGGGAGGCAATTCACCTCCATCGAACGATTAACCCAAGTGGCCGAAAAGACTCAAGGAGAATGACATGCGGCTCCCGACGACCCTGCTGGCCTGCCTGGTGGCCCTCGTGATCATCGGCAACAACTTCGCGACCTATCAATCGTGGAAGAAGGGCGGCTACCGACGTGCGGCAACCACCACCAGCGCGGTGGCCAAGATGGCCCTGGCGGCAGCCCGGTGAACAAACAGAAGTCAGAACCGGAAGTCAGAAATCAGAGGTCAGAAGTCAGAAATCAGAGGTCAGAAGTCAGAAATCAGAGGTCAGAAGTCAGAATCAACCTTCTGACCTCTGACTTCCGACCTCCGACCTCTGACTTCCGACCTGATCAATGGTTGAACATGAACTCCCTGCTGTTGAGCAGGGCCCACAGGAGGTCTTCCAGCCCGCGTCTCGCATCGGTCTGCCGGGCGAGATATTCGGCCCCTCGCTGTTGTTCGGAGGCGGTCGGGACGCGGGCATATGCTGCCAGATACAACTCCTCGATCGCCTCGGCCGTGGGCGCCTTTCTCTGCACCAACTTCGCCACCCGGCCGTTCCCCGAACCCACCTTGTTCTCGACGTTGCCGCTGATCGCCAGGTGCAACACCTGCGACAGGCTGGCCCCGTTGCTGCGGGCACACTCGCACGGCGAGCTGCGCGGCGGGCGATCGAACACGTCCAGGAAGTACGAGCCGAAGTTCTCGTGCGGCAGGTCGACGGCCCGCGCCTGCTTCGACATCCGGCCAAACTGCGTGCGCGTGCCGCTGGCCTGGTCGACGGCGTCATGCAGCACCTCGGCGATCATGCGACGGCCATAGAAGCGGGCGTGGTTCTGCTTGTCGTGCTGGTTGTACTCGTTCGGCGTCGCGCTGAGCTGGTAAGTGCGCGAGTTGCAGATCGTCCGCACGACGTGCTTCATGTCGAACTTGTGCTTGACGAAATCCTGGGCCAGCGCGTCGAGCAGCTCCGGGTTCGACGGCGGGTTCGTTTCGCGCATGTCGTCGACCGGGTCGACCAGCCCGCGGCCCATGAAGTGGCCCCACGTGCGGTTGACGAACGCCTTCGCGAAGAACGGGTTGTTCGGCTCGGCCATCCAGTCGACCAGCTTGTGGCGCGGATCCTCGTCCGGCGGGACCTTGAGCTCGGGACCGTCGAGCAGCTTCGGCTCGATCGGCTTGCCGGTGCGCGGATTGATTTCGCCGTTGGTGCGCGTGCGCGACGAATAGTACGGCGGCGGCTCGCCGAGCCCCTTGCGGCCGAGCCGCGTGAAGAACCCGGCCAGGCCGTAGTAGTCCTCCTGGCCCCAGCGCTCGTACGGGTGATGGTGGCATTTCGCACATTGCAGACGCAGGCCGAGGAACACCTGGGCCGTGTCGGCGACCGGCTGGTGCAACTGGTCGTCGCGCATCTGCCAGTACCAGTTGACGGCCGGCGCCTCCTGCCATTCGCCCGACACCGCCACGACGCCGCGCACGAACTCGTCGTACGGCCGGTTGCGGCCGATCATGTCGCGCATCCAGTCGTGGAAGGCGTAGGCGGCCTGTTCGGACCCGGCCAGGCTGGCGTTGCGGAGGATGTTGCCCCAGCGCATCGCGAAGTGGGCGGCGTAGTCGCGGTCCTGGAGCAGGCGATCGATGAGCTTCGCTCGCTTGTCGGCCTGCGTGTCCTTGAGGAACGCGCGTACCTCTTCGGGCGTCGGCAGCCGGCCGCAGACATCGAGGTGCACCCGGCGAATGAACTCGCTGTCCGTGCACAGCTCCGACGGGACGATGCCGAGCTTCTTCCAGCGGGCCGCCGCGAGTGTGTCGATGTAGTTGTTCGCCGGAAAGGCAGGGGCCTGCGCGACATTCTTGCCGAGGGGAACAAGGGCCCGGAACGTCGTCACCTGACCCATGTAGCGGGCCATGACGGTCGCGTCGCCGGCCAGTTCGAAGGTGCGCACCAGGCCGTCGCCGTCGACGCCCGCCACCACGATCTCGTTGCTCTGAAACTGTGCTTGCCGGGTAACGTCCCGAACCGTGCCGTCGGAGTAGTGGGCCAGCACCGCGAGTTGCTGCTCGGCCTTGCGTTCCAGCACGCGTTGCTCGGGGATCATCGTCAGCTTGGTGAGGGTCGACGACGTCTCGTCGCCGCGCGGCGAACCCTGCTTGATCCAGCGGGCCAGCGTGCGATAGTCCTCGCTGGCCGGATCGAGCCGTTTGCCGCCGCCATGCGGGACGCGGCCGGTCGCCTTCGTCAGCAGCAGGCTGTTGTCCGGCGCCGCGGGGAACAGACGTCGGCCGCGCGCCTCCTTGACGAGGGCGTTGTAGTCGAACTCGACGTCGAACCCGAACAGCGACAGCTTGAACCCGTTTTGCCCGAGCGCCCGCCCATGACAGCCGCCCGCGTTGCAGCCGTGCCGGGAGAGCAGGGGAACGATGTCGTTGGCGAAGTGCAGCGGCTTCGTCTCGTCGAAATCGCCGACGACGACGCGAACCTGTTTCTGCTGGCCGAGGGCCTCGACGGTGATCGTCGTCTCCCCCTTGCCCGCCGGCCGCACGTAGCCCTCGCCGGTGATGCGGACGACGCCCGCCTTGTCGGCGCTATACTTGGCCTTGCGCGTGAGATCGCGCGGCGCACCGTCGGACCCGGTGGTCGTCACGAGCAACTGCCGCCCTTCGTGCATGCCGGCGAAGGTGAACTGGTCGGGAACGACGGCGATCGTCGACCCGGCCGTGGCATGCGTCGCCAGCACGAGGAGCGCGCTCAGACCAAAAACGATTCTCTTCATGATGTTCGGACTCGCGAAACCAACAGGCGGGAATAACGAGCAGCGCTTCCAAGTATACTTTCTGACCGGACGGCGAACAAGTGCTCGCCGGGCGGCATGAACTGTTTCCCGCATTCTTGCTTGCATTTCCCTGTGGGCGTGGTTAGGGTGGTGGCTTAATCACGTGAGATTGGGACCGTCTGGTTCGGCGGGCATATCATGCCGGGCTGGCGGGTTTCGACCGCTGCCGCACAGAGATCGAACATGGCATTCTCGCTTGGGCAACAGCTGCGTGGATGGTGCAGACGGGCGGGCATTTTCACGAGGCACGCTGGCCGGCGGCGCGGTCGGCTGCTGCTGGAGCATCTCGAAACTCGCACCGTGCCGGCGCTTTCGTTTGCCGGGGCGTCGGTCATTGGTTCGGCGGGAACGGAAGACATCGAGAGCATGGTCGCCGATGCCAATGGCAACCTCTATCTCGTCGGCTCGTTCAGTGGCACGACAGACTTCGACCCGGGTTCCGGGGTCAACAGCGTCACCAGCAACGGCACCGACATGTTCATCGCCAAGATCAGCGCGGGAGGCAGCCTCGCGTGGGTCAGGACGTACGGAGGTTCGAGCGGCGACGCGGCCAGTGCCGTGGCGGTCGATGGCTCGGGAAACGTCTACGTCACCGGCGGGTTCTTCGGCCAGGTGAACTTCGGCGGCACGAACCTGGGCGCCGCCGGCAATGGCAACTACTTCGTCATGAAGATGGATGCCGGCGGCAACATCGTGTGGATCCGCGGTGAAGAGGGCAGCGGCGGACCGGGCGGCAGGGAGATTGCCGTCGACGACGCCGGCAGCGTCTATGTGGCCGGCACGTTCTTCGGCACCGTCGATTTTCAGCCCGGATCGGGCACCTCCAGCCTCACCGCCACCACGCAAGCCAACGGCAACTGCTTCGTCGTGAAGTTCGACAACTCCGGCAACTTCATCTACGTTTCCGGTTTCCTCGGCGACAGCAGCAGCTACTGTGTCCCCGAGTCGCTCGTCGTCAATGCCGCGCACGAGGTCTACGTCAGCGGCTACTTCCACAGTACGATCGACTTCGATCCCGGCTCGGCGACCAAGAACCTCACGGCCGACGGCGGCACGGACGGATTCCTGTCCAAGCTCGATTCCAGCGGTTCGTATCTTTTTGGAGGCAAGCTCGGCGGCAACAGCACGGCTGGCGACCACTGCATCAGTCTCGCCCTGGACGGGGCGGGCAACCTGTACATGGTCGGCGACATTTCCGGCAACACGTCCTCGGACATCGATCCGGGCTCCGGAGTTTTGACCGATTCAGGCGGCTCCTATCTGCTCCGCTTCGATTCCAGTTGCAACCTGCAGGGCAACTGGGTTCTCGGCTATCACGGACACAGCGTCGCCATCGACGGCAGCGGCAATCTGTACGTGACGGGCGAGGCATCAGGATTTGGCGACCAGGACTTCGATCCGGGTGCAGGACAGTTCCTGTTCAATCCCAGCAGCAGGACTCACGTGTACGTCGTTCGTCTGGACCCCAGCGTCGGCTTCATCGATGCCACGTTCTTCGGCAACTCGGCGAACAACGATATCGCCGGCGATACGGCCGTGACTCCCGGCGGGGATGTCACCGTCTACGGCAACTTCAGCGGCACCGCCGATTTTGATCCGGGCACAGCAACGTATTCCCTCACGACCGCCGGCAACCAAGACATTTACATGCTCAAGCTCGTCACCAGCAGCGCCTCGGCCGGCGTCACCGTCACGCCGACGGGCGGATCGCTGGACGTGGCCGAGGGCGGCGTCAGCGACAGCTACACCGTGGTCCTCGACTCGGCGCCGAGCGGCAACGTCACCGTCAATTTCAACGGCGGCAGTCAGCTGAATCTGTCGTCGAGCAGCCTTGTGTTCACGGCGTCGGACTGGTTCCGAGCACAGACCGTCACGGTCCGTGCCGTCGATGACAGCACGCTGGAGAACGACCACACCGGCGTCATCGTGCAGTCGATCTCGACAAGCGACAGCCGTTACCGCGACGTCACCCTGGCGTCGTTGACGGTCAACATCACCGATAACGACATGGGCGGCGTCACCATCACGCCGAGCGGTTCGTCGACCGACGTCACCGAAGGCGGCGCGAGCGACAGCTACACCGTCGTCCTGACCAAGGCGCCGACCGGGAACGTGACCATTGCGGTCGACGCCGGCTCGCAGCTTTCCGTGCGGCCTGCCAGCCTTGTCTTCACGCGAGACAACTGGAGCGTGGCCCAGACGGTAACCGTGCAGGCTGTCGACAATCTTTCCTTCGACGGCGCGCGCGTCGCGGTCGTCTCCCACCGCGTCACGTCCAGCGACGTCAGCTACAAGACAATCGACATCCCGTCGGTCAGCGTCAACGTGAACGACAACGACGTGCCCACCATGTTTTTCAAGCATTCGGAACTGTCGCTGGGCGTCGTCGAAGGCAAGAGTCGGCCGGTGTCGGCGGTGCTGAACGCCGCTCCCAGTCAGGATGTGACCGTCATTCTGTCGCAAGATCCGGACTTGACCGTGTCGCCGACCAGCCTGGTCTTTACCCCGGACGACTGGAATTCGCCGCACTGGGTCAGCATCGCCGCCGCGGACAACGACCAAGACGACGGCAACCTCAGCAGAACTCTCGACGGCTCCATCGATACCTCGGATCCGCTCTTTGCGGGGGCGTCGGTGACGCCGGCGGACGTGACCATTGCGGATGACGACGGCGCCATCATCGTCAACGGCACCGAGGGCGCCGATCAGATCAGCGTGCTCTGCTCGAGCCTGCACATCCAGGTGATCGTCAACCGCAAATCGACGTTCTATCCGAGTACGGCCACGCGCGTGCTCATCAGCGGCTTCAACGGCGACGATGTGATTCAGGTGGCCAATCCCACCATTCCGATCGTGGTGCTCGCGGCCGGCGGCGCCGACAAGTTGCAAGTGGACGGCCAGCTCACGGCGAACACTTTTGCTGTCGACAACGGTTCCGTGACGGTGAATGGCATGGATGTCACCTTCAGCGAGGTTGAAACGGTGGTGCTGAGCGGCAAGAGCCGCGCCGATACCTTCACCATCCCACAGGCGCCCGGCTACGCGCTGACAGTAATCGGTGCGGGCGGACAGGATCGCCTGATCGGTCCGGACCAGGCGAATACCTGGCAGATCACCGGCCCCTCCGGCGGCACGCTCGACGGTACCATCGCGTTCCTGTTGGTGGAGGATCTCACCGGCGGGTCGGACGACGACACCTTCGTCTTCGGCGCGGCCAAGGCGGTCGGCGGCCGGATTGATGGCGGCGGCGGCAACAACACGCTCGACTTTTCTGCGTACAAGACCGCGTTGTCCGCCAATCTGCAAACGAGCCTCATCACCGGCACAAAAGGCTTTGCGAATATCGCAAGCATCCTGGGTGGCGCAGCGGTCGACAAGATCGTGGGAGCGAACACGAGCAATGTCTGGAATATCACCGCCGCGAATGTCGGTACGGTGAATGGCATCGCTTTCTCGAGCTTTGAGGCACTCACGGGCGGCACAAGCGACGATACCTTCGTCTTTGCGGACAACGCTTCGCTCAAGGGGAAAATCGACGGCGGCGGCGGCAGCGACGTTCTCGATTTCAGCGGATACCTCGGCAGCCTCACCATCAACTTGCAGCTCAAGACCGCCACGGCCACCGGTGGCTGGCTCAACCTGGAACAGTTTGTCGGCGGCCAGGGCGCCAGCACGCTGATCGCTCCCAACAAGATCAACAACTGGAGCCTGACCAGCAGCGGCTCAGGCAGCCTCACCGGCGGCTTTGGCTTCCAGAACTTCCAGAACCTCGTCGGCGGCACCTTGGCGGACCGATTCGATCTGGGCGCCGCCGGCGACTGGTCAGGTCTCCTTGACGGCGGCACCGGCGCCGACACGCTGGTGGCCGGCGTGAACGGCGTCTACGTTCTTGGCGGCATCAACATGGGCACGCTCAATGGCCGCAACTTCCGCAGCGTCGAGACCCGACTCTGACGCACAAGCACAATTGTGGCACGGTCTCCTGACCGTGCCATGACGGTCGGGATGATTCACTTCTGGCGAAATACGAACGTCAAGGAAACGACGCAAAAGAGCAGCTCCAGGCAAATCGGCACGACGCTCGCGGCGATGTAGGCGGCGCCGTAAGGGCTGTCGGGTTTGCCGCTGGCTACAGGATCAATTGGCGCGGCCGCGCGTCTCGCTCATTTCCGCGTTGCTGACGCGATGCGCAGCTTGAACGTGTGGAAGATCTCCTGGCCGGCCTGATCGCGGATGGTCATGAGGACGTCGTGATCGCCCTCCGCTACGGTGGCGGGGACCCTCCAGGTGACGAGGCCACTATTGGTGACCTTCATCCCCTTGGGCCCCGATTCGACGGCGAACTGCAGGCCGCCGCGCTTGGACTTGACGGCTACTTGATAGACGAAGTCGCGGCCGCGCACGGCCGTCGGAGGTTGCGAGGTGACGAACAGGTAGTCGACGCCCGACTTGTCGAGCGCCTCCTGGACGTCGAAGCGGCGGACGATCAACTTGTCGTTGGTATAGGGGATGGAGGCGATCATCTTGGCCGCGGGGATCAAGTGGATGCGTTTGTCGTCGGACAGGCCGTCACGGGCGTCGCGCCGGAAACGCATGGCCGTAAGGTCAAGCTTGCCCAGATCGAGCGGTACCGTGACGAGGGAACGGGTGTCGCCGGCGATGTGGATGTTCATGCCGCCCTGTTCTTCGCCGCCGCCGATTTTCTTGGGCATGAACAACGGGTTGACCATCTTGAGGTAAAAGTTGCCGTGCGCCGCGGGCAGGCAGGTCATCATCATGCCCCTGCGTGTCTCGCCGATCGGCTTGAGGTCGCTCGTGTACAGCCCCTGGCCGGTGAACAGGATCTTGCCGTCGGGCCCGGGTACGACGGCGCCCACCGTGTTGTGCTCGTAGTAGTCCCTGAGTTCGTTGCCGACGATGACGAGCGATCCGAGTCCGCTGGGGGAGAACTTGCCCCAGGTGCCGAAGACGGTGCCGTCAGCAGAGACCCGGACGTGGTCCTGGAAGCCGCGGCCCCCCTTGGCGAAGATCGGCAGGGGCTTCAGCGTCTTCAAATCGACGAACGTCGGCGCGCCGCCGGTGAGGACCAGCGGGCCGTGCGATGCCGAGCCCAGCAGCGCGTTCTGGATGTTGTCGCGCTGGAACGTGGTCGTCAATTCTCGTTTCTGGGTGCGCAGGTCCCAGCGCTGGACGATCCGCGAGGCCGGGAAGATCAGGATCAGCTTGCTCATGCCGGCGGCGATGAGGGCGCCGTCCTCGCTGGTCGGGAAATAATGGATGATCTTCGCCTCGTTGACGTCGAACAGCGCCACCTTGCGCACCTTGGGCATGTTGAGCAGCAGGAAGCGCCCGCCGCCGCCGACCACAACATCGGTGACGCTATCCGGCAACTGGCGGGTCACGACCTCATCCTCCAGCTTTGGCGGTCGGATCTCCCAAGCGCCTGCCGCCGGAGCTGTCGGGGTATCGATCTTCACCTTGGGCTCGGGTTCGGGCTCCTTGGCCGCCTGCTTGGGGTCCGCCGGCTTTTCCGCCGCCTTCGGGTCCGCCACCACCTTCGCGTCCTTCGCCTCCTTGGCGTCTGCCGGCTCGACGGCGGGCATCGGTTCGGCTGGCAGGTCCTTGACCACCTGCAGCTTGAAGTTGTGGAAGAGTTCCTGATCGGCCTTGTCCTTGACCGTCAGGATGACGTCGACTTCCTTGTCGGCGAAGTCGGCGGGCACCTTCCAGGTCACGCTGGCGCCGGTGGCCTTCATGCCCGGCGGCCCGGAATCGACATTGAGCTGCACGCCTCCCTTCTTCGACTTCACTTCCAGGTCGTAGCGGAATTCCTTGCCCAGGAGCGCGTGCGCGGGAGACGATGACGTCACGAACAGGAAGTCGATGCCGGACTTCTCGAGCGCCTCGTCGATGTTCAGGCGATGCAGTTCGAGCTTGTCCGCCTGGGAAGCGAGGGTGACGAGCAGGTTGGCATCCGGAATGAAGTGGTAGCGCTGGTCGACTGCCAGACGATCGCGCTGCCCGGAGAACGCGTCACGGAAGACGCCGTTGATGTCCTTGAGTGTCAGCAGCGGTCGTTGATCGCCCAGACAGTGGACCGAGATGGCCTCGAAGCGCTTGTCCTGCGCGATCTGCGGATGAAAGGTCCCCATCGGCACGCTGAGGTAGAACGGCGCAGTAGCGGCGGGCACGAACACCTTGCCATGGCCGCCACGCTCGTCGCCGACCACCTTGGCGCCTTCGGCGTTGCGGATGATGCCATAGCCGAAGATGTGTTTGCCGTCGGGCCCTGGGGTTCCCCCAGGCATTCCTTGATGGAATCCTTCGCCGTGCACGGTGTAGCCGGTGGCGTTGACGTGCAGAATCATGCCCCCGACCGCAAACAACCGGCCATCGCCGGACGCACGCACGTTGGTTTCGCCGCCGCGCGGGAAGAAGCCGCCCGCCTTCGCGGCGTCGCCGGCGTCCATCTTTTGCATGGTTTTGATGTCGACGAAGATCTGGGTGCCTGCAAATTCGGTGGCATTCTGGATCAGCAGCGGTCCCTCCGAGGCATGGCCCAGGGCCATGGCCTGCACGCCGTCGGCCGGCAGCGGCGCGGCGATGTCGCGCGTGAACGTGGCCAGATCCCAGCGCTGCAGGACCTTCGTGTCGGTCAGGGCGACGAGCAGCTTGGTCATGCCGGCGGCAGTTTTGAAGTTGGTGCCGCCGACGTTGAGGTACTTGACGACGCGGCCCTCCTTGGCGTCGAAGATGGCGACCTGCTGCATCTTCGGCAAGCTCAGGATCAGGAAGCGCCCGCCGCCGCCGACCGCGACGTCTTGCACGGTGTCGGGCAGACTGCGGACGACCTTGTCCTGGTCGAGCTTGACCGGCTGCAGCTTGGGCCGCTGCGGCACCGGCGGCAGGCGCCAGTTCTTCACGACCACCTGCGGAGCTTGCTTCTTCTCCGCGAAGTCTTTCCTGTCCTCGATTACCGGGGGATCCTTCGACGGCGGATTCTTCTTCGCCTCCTTGAAGAGAAAATCGGGGTCTTTCTTGTCCTCGATTCTCTTTTCATCGTTGAAAATCGGCTTCTCGATGCCCTTCGGATCGAAGCCCTTGGGTTCGAAGCCCTTCGGATTGACGCCGTTCGGGTCGAACCCTCTTGGTTCGCGCTGTGCCACCTGGGCAGGGCGCGGGCCGGTCATCTTGAACGTGTGAAAGACTTCCTGGCCGGCCTTGTCCTTGACCGTGACGACGATCGTCTCTTCGCCGGCGACATCGGCGGGAACCTTCCAGGTCAGCTTGCCGTCGGCGCTCAGCTTCATGCCCTTGGGGCCCGCGTCGAGGTTATAGGTGACGCCGCCTTGCTTCGATTTGACCTTGATCGGGTAGCTGATCGTTGCCCCGGGCGTCATCTCCGTGGGGGGCCGCGACGTCACGATCAGATAGTCGATGCCCGACTTCTCCAGAGCTTCGTCGATATCCAAACGGTGCAAAACGATGCGATCGTTCGTGTACGGGATGGTGACGATGACCTTGGCTTGCGGAACGAACAGAAGGCGCTTGTCGAACGTCAAGGAGTCGCCGGTCCAGGCTTCGTTGTTGTGCGCGAGCGTGAGGTTCGGCACACTGACCAGCGGCCGGCTATCGCTCGCCAGATGGATCGCCGTCCGGATGGTGGCAGCCTGGTCGCGACCGAGACGACCGAAGCGGTCGCCTTCGAACTGCACGCTCAGGTAATAGTCGCCATGAACGGCTGGCAGGGTGGAGTTCCTATCGTTGCCGCCCATCGCCTTGATCTCGTTGCTGAGAACGCCGGTGCCCGTGTACAGAAACCTGCCGTCCGGCGACGGCAGTACGTGGCCGCGGGTGTCGTGCTCGTAGAAGCCTTTCACCTGATTACCGATCACCACCAGCGAGTGCACGCCCGATGGACTGTGGCTGGTGCACCAGCCGCCGAACACTTGCCCATCGGCGGAGGCGCGATAATGGATGTGGTCGCGAAAAGAGGCGTGGCGTTGCTGCTGGCCCTGGATCGGCAACTCCTTCAGGGTGCCGGGATCGAGGAACGACAGCGACGCCATGGCCAGCTGATCGGTGCCCCGCGCCCAGTAAACCAGCAAAGGGCCGTTCGACGCCGAGCCCATGGTGATGCTCTTGACCACGCCGTTGAGCGGCGTCGGCGCCGTGACCTCGCGCTGCCTGGTTTTCAGGTCCCAGCGCTGCACGACGTTGGCGTTAGTCAGCATGACGATCAACTTGTGCTGACCGGCGGCGAAAAGGACGCGATCGTCCGCGGCGGGAATGTAGTCGACGATCTTGCCTTCGGAAACATCGAAGAGGGCCAGCTTGCGCATCTTCGGCAGGTGCAAGACGAGGAACCGCCCGCCACCCCCGACCGCGACGTCAGCGATATTTTCGGGTACTTTGCGTTCCTCGCGATCCTCCTTCAGGACCACCGGCGTGATGCCGAGTGCCACGGGCGCCTTGTCGTCGACACCCTTTGCCTTCTTGCCCGGAACGTCCTTCTCTTCCTCGTCGGGCTCCTTTTCTTGGATAGGTTTCTTGTCAGCCACGAGAGCGGGCTTGGCCCCGCCACTCCACAGCAGCATCACGACGGCGCCGGCGCCGCACAGCAGCAGCAAGCCGCCAGCGACAGCGAGGCCGATGATGAGCGGCGCCTGACTTTTTGTGTCGATGCGGACGGACGGTCCTTGTCGCCCGCCTTTGCGGCGCGCGCCCTCCTCGCGGCTTGCAGGAGATGGTTGCCGATCCTCCGGGGATTTTCTTTGGCGGGACTGACCGACGCGCACCGTGTCGGGAGCATCGGTGATGGCCGTCGGCTCAGGCGGGGATGTCTTCGGGGGTGAAGGCTTCGTCGCAGGTGCAGGCGTCGTCGCGGGCGGGCGCGGCGCCGACGGCGCAGCCACCTGGAAGACCTGCCCACAGTCCTCGCATTGGACGCGCTGACCCCGCATCGTGTCTTCCAGCGTGATCACCGACTTGCATCTGGGGCACCGGACTTTCATCTCTTCCTCGGGTTGAGACATGGGGGCGCGCGTTCTTCCAACGAAAGAGGTCCCGTCCGTCCACGAACGTAACGGCACTGGTACCAGCGTAGAAGAGTTCTCGAGAATTCTATGTAGGTATAACATAAACGAATGTACGGCTCACCGCCAGAGCGTATCCGGACCTTTGCGGAACCTTCATGGTCGTGAGCGCGCAGGCCCCAACTTGGGGAGCGCCCGATGCGGAATCCTCTTTCGATCCACCCCACTGCCGAGTACAATCAGGTCATTGATCAGCCATCCCACCGGGTCGATGTCCCAGCCTCATCGGAAACAAGCTCATGCCGCGACGCCTCGCCGTACTGCTTTGCTTTGCCGTTCTCACGCCGCTGCCGGCATTGCGCGGCCAGGACGCCGGAGTCGAGTTCTTCGAGAAGAAGATCCGTCCGCTGCTTGTCGACCACTGTTACGACTGTCACGCGGTGGGCGCCAAGAAGATTCGCGGCGGACTGTTGCTCGATAGCCGCGACGCCGTGCGCAAGGGGGGCGATTCGGGGCCGGCCGTCGAGCCGGGCGATCCCGACAAGAGCCTGATCGTCAAGGCGGTGCGCTTCACCGACGATGGCCTGAAGATGCCACCCAAGGGGAAGCTGTCGGCCACCGCCATCGCCGATCTCGAGGCGTGGGTCAAGATGGGCGCGCCCGATCCGCGCGACAAGGCGCCGGTCCGCAAGGTCGTGTCGTCGTGGCAGGACGTCGTCGCCCAGCGCCGCAAGTGGTGGAGCCTGCAGCCCGTCGCCAGCCCTGCCGTTCCGCAGCCGAAGAACCAGGCCTGGTCGACGCAGCCGATCGATCGTTTCCTGCTGGCCAAACTCGAGGAGAAGAATCTCACGCCTGCGACGCCGGCCGATCCGCGCACGTTGATCCGCCGGCTCAGCATCGTGCTGACCGGGTTGCCGCCGACGAGCGAGCAGGTCGAGGCTTTTGTCCGGGAGATGGGCCATCAGGGGGCTGACGCCCCCCGCTCGCCTGCAATCGTGAAGCTGGTCGACACGCTGCTCGCCTCGCCGCACTTCGGCGAACGCTGGGCCCGCCACTGGATGGACGTCGTTCGCTACACCGAAACGCACGGCAACGAGTGGAACTACGAGGTCCATCACGCCTGGCGCTACCGTGACTACCTGATTCGTGCGTTCAACGAGGATGTGCCGTACGACCAGCTCGTGCGCGAGCACCTCGCCGGCGACCTGCTGCCCGCGCCGCGCTGGAACCGCACGGACAGGTTCAACGAATCGGTCATCGGCACCGCCTTCTATCGCTTCGGCGAGGTCAACCACGACGACTGCATCGACCTGCGGCAGATCGGCTACGACCTGGCCGACAACCAGATCGACACGCTGACCAAGGCGTTTCAGGCGACGACCGTCTCGTGCGCCCGCTGTCACGACCACAAGATCGACGCCGTGTCGATGCGCGACTACTACTCGCTGCTGGGCGTCATTCGCAGCTCGCGCTGTGTCAGCCACTCGCTCGACGGGCTCGAAGTCAACGCCGGCACGCTGCAGAAGATGCGAACCATCAAGCCGACGATTCGCCGCGAGCTCGCCGACGCCTGGCTGCACGCCTTGCCGCAGGCGAAGGACCTGCTCGCCGCGGCGAAGAAGGACATGGCGGGGCTCGAACATCCGCTGTCGCCGTTGCGGCTCGTCCTCGAGGCCCAGGACAAGGGCAAGCTGTCGTTCGCCGACGCCTGGAAGAAGGTTGCCGACCAGATGAGCCGCGAAGACGCCGAACGCACCAAGCACAACGAGGCCTACACGACGCTCGCCGACTTCCGCCAGGGCACGTACCCGACCTGGTCCGTCGGCGGACAGGGTCTGCGTACGCCGCCGACGCCGAGCGGTGAGTTTGTCGTCGCCCCTGACGGTGAACAGGCCGTCGCGTCGATCCTGCCGGCCGGCTGCTTCACGCACGCACTCTCGGACAAGCTCAACGGCACCTTGCGATCTCCCACCCTGGCTACCGGCAAGAAGAACATCAGCTTCCGCGTCATGGGCCAGCATGCCAGCGCGGTGCGGCTCGTGTCGAACAACTGTCAGCTCAACTACCGCAACTACAAGGCCCTCGTATCCGATGATCTGCAGTGGGTCAGCTTCAACCTGCCCGACGCCGGCCTCAACCTGCGCGTCTACGGCGAGTTGATGACCATGTTCGACAACCCGAAGTTCCCCGACCAGCTCGGCACCCTCGGCGGCGACAAGGTCAACGACCGCGTCCCCTGGGAAGTGGCCGCCAAGAACCCGCGCTCGCACTTCGGCGTCACCCAGGTCGTCGTGCACGATCAGGGTGGCCCGCCGAAGCCGGAACTGACGCACCTGCGTTCGCTCTTCGCCACTGCCCCCGCGAACCTGGACGAACTGGCCGCGCGCTACGCTCAGCGTGTGAAATTGGCCCTGGAGGCGTGGCGCGATGACAAGGCCACGGACGACGACGTCCGCTGGCTCGATGCCTTCCTCCAGCGCGGACTGCTATCGAACCGGGCGAAGCTGACACCGGGGCTCGACAAGGCGATCGCGGACTACCGCCGTCTCGACGGCGAGTTGTCGCTGCCGCGAGTCTCGCCCGGTCTCGCCGATGCTGGCCCGGGGTTCGATCAACCGCTGTTCGTGCGCGGCGATTGCTACAAACCAAGCGAGTCGGTGCCGCGCCGCTACGTGGCCGTTTTGTCGTCGCAGGTCTTCCCGGAGGGTGGCAGCGGCCGGCTCGAACTGGCCCAGGCGATCGCCTCGCCGAGTAACCCGCTGACCGCTCGCGTCATGGCGAACCGCATCTGGCATCACCTGTTCGGCGCCGGCCTCGTGCGCACGGTCGACGACTTCGGCCACGTCGGCGAGCTGCCGTCGCACCCGGAGCTGCTCGATTACCTGGCGAGCCGTTTCGTCGAGCAGGGCTGGTCGACGAAAAGGCTCATTCGTGACATCGTGCTGACACGCGCGTTCCAGGCGTCGCACGAGCCGAGCCCCGCCTGTCTCGAGGTCGATCCGAACAATCGCCTCTTGCAACATTACCCGGCCCGACGCATGGAAGCCGAGGCGATCCGCGACAGCCTGCTCGCCACGTCGGGCCGGCTTGATCGCACCCTGTTCGGCATGAGCGTCCCCGCTTTCCGCGACAGCGACAACGAATATCGCCGCCTGTTCAAGGGCCCGCTCGACGGTCACGGCCGCCGCAGCGTCTACATCAAGATGACGTTGATGGAGGCCCCGAAATTCCTCGAGGCCTTCAACCTCCCCGGCGGCAAGGTCGCCCAGGGCCGCCGCGACGTCACCAACGTCCCCGCGCAGGCGCTCGCGATGCTGAACGACCCGTTCGTCTTGCAGCAGGCCGACGTCTGGGGCAAAGAGCTCGTACGGCGAACGAAAGACGACCTCAACGGCCGCATCGACGCCATGTTCCGCACGGCGCTCGGCCGGCCTGCTCGCGCCGAGGAACTGGAACGCTTCGGCCGTTTCGTCAACGAAGTGGCGACGCTGCACAAGGTGCCGGCCAGCGACGTGCTCGCCAGTGCTGTCGTGTGGCGCGATATGTCGCATGTGATGTTCAACCTGCAGGAGTTCATCAGTATTCCGTGAGCGATTCGTTTAGCCGCCACGCCCTGGCGTGCGCGGGCGCGGGCCTGGATTCGCAGCGGGCCCACTTTCGCGCACGCCAAAGGCGTGGCGGCTAAACGGTGGAGCGCATTCATGAAGCAATCAGTTTGTCCCGGCTGCTCTCCCACCCCGCTGTCGCGCCGCGACCTGCTGGCCACCTCAGCCCAGGGGTTCGGTCTGCTCGCTCTGTGCGGCATGCTCGCCGACGACGGCAAGGCCCAAGAGCTCACGCCGAAACCGCACTTCACGCCGAAGGCCAAGAACATCATCTTCTGTTTCATGGACGGCGGCGTGTCGCACGTCGACTCGTTCGATCCGAAGCCGAAGCTGACTCAGCTCGATGGTCAGGCGTTTCTCGACTCGCAGAATCCCACCGCGCGCGGCAATCGCAAGTGGCTCGGTAGTCCGTGGGCGTTTCGGCGGCGCGGGCAGTCGGGGATGGCGGTCAGCGAATTGTTCCCGCACATCGCGTCGTGCGCCGATGACATCGCCGTCATTCGCTCGATGAAGGCCGAGCTGCCGCTGCACTCGACGGGCGTCCTCTTCCTGCACACTGGCGTCAACAATGCGGGTCGGCCCAGTCTCGGCTCGTGGGTCAACTACGGCCTGGGCAGCGAGAACCGCAACTTGCCGGGCTTCGTCGTCCTCAGCTTCGGCGTCGTGCCGTGCGGCGGGCTGGAGAATTTTTCGAACGGGTTTCTGCCCGCGAATCATCAAGCAACCCTGTTCCACGCGGAGGGGACGCCGATCGACAACATCACGCCGGGCGATCGTGAGCCGGCGTTGCAGCGGGCCAAGCTGGGCATCCTGCGCAGTCAGGACGCGGCCTTCGCGCGGTCGGTCGAGGGGGAGCGGGCCGTCAGCTCGGCGATTCGCAACTACGAGCTCGCCTATCGCATGCAGTCGCTCGTGCCCGACGTGCTCGATCTGTCGCGCGAGACTGCCGAGACGCACAAGCTGTACGGCATCGATTCGACGATCCCGAGCAAGAAGCTGTACGGCATCCAGTGCCTGCGGGCGAGGCGGCTGGTCGAATCGGGCGTGCGCTTCGTCGAGATCACCTGTCCGCCGGGGCAATCGAACGGCACCTGGGACCAGCACGGCGACTTGCGCAAGGGGCACGAGAAGAACGCCATGGACACCGACCAGGCGATCGCCGGCCTCATCAAGGATCTCAAGCGGCGAGGCCTGCTCGATGATACGCTGATCGTCTGGGCCGGCGAATTTGGCCGCACGCCGCACTCGGCCGGGCGCGATGGCCGCGATCACCATCCCGAAGGTTTCTCGATCTGGATGGCCGGCGGCGGCATCCGAGGGGGCACGATCTACGGCGCCACCGACGAGCTCGGCATGCACGCGGTGGAGAACGTCTGCACAATGCATGACCTGCACGCCACCATCCTGCACCTGCTCGGCCTCGACCACGAGCGCCTCACCTTCCGTTTCGGCGGCCGCGACTTCCGCCTCACCGACGTGCATGGACACGTGGTGCACGACATCCTCGTGTAGAGGAAGTGTCCCGTCAGAAAAAATCCCATTCCACGCCGCGCGGGCCCATGAGTGATCCAGCTGCCGCCATTCGCGGAAAATTCTTAGTCCCTTCGCGCATTACGCACTTTTGCGAGCCATAATTCCGCTAGAGGCCGAGAGGTTTGCGGCCACGGAACACATGGATGACTCCCATTTCAAGGAGGAAACACCCACGAGCGGAGGCTTGTGATGAACGTCACCATCGACCGTCTCGCCCCCGAATCCCCATCCTCGACAGCGCCGTCTTCGGCGTCCCCGTCCTCGGCATCCCCGCCCAAGTGCTGTCCCACGTGTGACAAGACTTTGAACGCCGACCTGGCGTGCTGGAACTGCTGCGACCGCCTGTGCGCGTCGTGCCACAAGCCGACCGGTTCGGCGTTCGTGGCCGTGTGCTGGTCGTGCTGGTTCCGCGCCGAACAGCAGAAGTCGACGCAGGCGACGGCAGCGAGTTGAATCGCCGTGCAACGGAATCGTTGTGCAACCGTAGGACGGACATTCCTGTCCGTCCGCAGCCCGAGATGTTTTCGATATCGGCGAGCCGGAGGGGGCGACGCGTTTCCCGGGTTCGGACGGACAGGAATGTCCGTCCTACATCGGAGGTGCGTCGCGTCCTCGGAGGTGCGTCGCGTCCGAAAGTGGTTTAGCCCTTCTCCGCGTAGCGCTTGATCGACGAGTTCACTTCGGTGACGGCTTCTTCGGCCGTGGCCCAGCCCATCGTTTCGATTTGCACGCCTTCCAGCTGCTTGTAGGTGGCGAAGAAATGTTCGACCTCGCGCAAGAAGTGCGAGGCGATGTCGCGCAGGTTGCGGTACTCGGCGAACAGGGGATCGGTGTTCGGCACGGCGAGGACCTTGTAGTCGTTGTGGCCGCGGTCGCGCATGCGGAACAGGCCGAGCACGCGGGCCTCGATGAGACAGCCGCTGAAGGTCGCCTCGTTGACCATGACGAGGACGTCGAGCGCGTCGCCGTCCTCGGCCAGCGTCTGCGGGATGAAGCCGTAATCGCCGGGATAATGGCTCGACGAGTACAGGTGCCGATCGAGGCGCATGAGGCCGGTCTCCTTGTCGACCTCGAACTTGTTGCGCGAACCCTTGGGGATCTCGACGATGGCGTGGACCACCCTGGGCGAGTCGTTGAAGGGCGGCACGTCATCGAAGTCGAGTCGTCTGGTCATGGCTTCCTCGTGGAGCGGCGTAAGGTTGACAGGTCGCCGTCATTCTATCTCCGCGGCCACGCGTGGAGGCGAGGCATTCGTTAAAATTGCCGTGCGGCTCGGAAAAGCATTTCCTTGCCTTGCTCGGTTGATAAGCTGAACACTGTGGAGCCTGACGTGATTTCGCGAAGAGGTCCCAGGGTCGAAACATGAGCAAGGAACACGTGGACGAGACATTGACGGAAGACCGCAAGAAGGAAATCTTCCTGGCCCTGGTCGACGCGCAAGATCACGACATGAGCGTGGCCGAGTCGCGCAAGGTCATCGCGGACAAGTTCGGCATCTCCGAAGGCGCCCTCAAGAAGATCGAGGCCGAGGGGCTCGATCAACAGTGGCCGCCGCTGTGATCGCGTAGCGCAGTCCGCAAACGTACGAGCCGGAAGCGTCAGCGACGGATCCGTCGCTGACGCTTCCGGCTCGTAC
>JADMIO011667555.1_pt1 | contig 35064 bp, 29 predicted proteins | sample 8958161 | NCBI WGS metagenome assembly JADMIO01 (sample SAMN16585339, study PRJNA669376) | soil metagenome | isolation source: Crop rotation soil | place: USA: Cullars Rotation, Alabama | collected 2011
CGCGACTTCAAGTCACGTGAATTCCAAGCTTCGGATCCCACTGTGCTGGAAAGGTAATCGTGGGCTGCGGCCAGAGATTGAGGATGTTGACGCCGGGCTGGTAGAGCCGGGACGCCGGAATCTTGCCCAGCACGCCGCCGTCCTGGAAGCAGCCCGTCTTGATGGCGGCCGAGCAGGCCGACGACGAGAGGGGATCCTTGATCAGGTTGTAGACGGCGCCGTTCTGGTCGAGGCTCTGGGAGAAGTCGCCCGCGCGCTCGGCGGCCGTTGGCACGCGGAACCGCTGCGTGTCCCCGCCCGCCTTCCGCGGAAGATACTCGTGGGCGTAAAAGAAGAAGAGCTTGTTCGCGCCGCCGGGCTTCCCGATGGGGCCGCCGACGGTGTAGCCCCAGTCGCGCTCCGCGACCACCGGCTTGACGTCGCCGTTGGCGATGTTGGTGCGGCTGTTGGCGTTCCACTTCGAGTTTCGCTCGACATCGTAAATGGACCCGGCGAAGCGGTTCGACCCGCTCTTGGTCACGGCCATGACCTGCACGCCGCTATTCCGTCCGAACTCGGCCTGGTAGCCCGAGGTCATCACTTTCACCTCGGCAATGGCCTCGACGCTCGCCTGCATGATGGGACGGTTGCTGCCGGTGTCATTCGCGGAGACGCCGTCCATGATGATGTTGGTCGACCCACCCCCGCCGACGCGGGTCGGCGTGTTGTTGGCATCCACGGTGACACCCGGGGCCAGCGTGGCGAAGGCCGTGAAGCTGCGGCTCACCGTGGGCAGGTTCGCGACGGAGACCGTGCCAACGGAAAAGGAGCGCTCGCCGCTCTGGGCCTGGATGAAGCCGCTCTCGGCGGTCACCAGGACGCTCTCGGTGGCCCCGCCCACTTCGAGGGCAATCGCCGGCACCACGACGCGGTCGCCCGGGCTGACCGTCACGCCCTCGCGGACGACGGTCTTGAATCCGGCGAGGGAGACCTGGAGCCGGTAGCTGTCAGGGGCGACGTTCACGAAGACGAAAGAGCCTGCGCCGTCAGTCACGACGCTCGGCAGCGAGGTGCCGCGTGTGGAACTCGTCAGCTCAGCGGTGGCTCCGGGTACCACGCCACCCTGCGCATCCTTCACACTTCCCGTGATCGTGCCCGTCGTCACCTGAGCCCAGGCTCCGGTCGCCGGCCCAATCGACGCGGCCAGCAGTACGACGAACAGGACCGTTCGGCTTGCCCTAATCATGTAGACCTCCAGAGAGACACACAGCGAGACGCAGGACGAACCTGACTCGCGAACGACTCGCATCTCGGTGTGCCGGCGACTGTAAGCGGCGGGCCAGAGGAAACCAAATGAAACAATCTGAATCCACGCAGGAGGACGCGGATCGACTGGGAGTTGCGTCGACTGCGCGCGTGGTTGGGTTGGAATGGCCCGAATTCAGATCAATTCATCGCCGGATCCGTAGACACGACCCGACAGCTTGTCTATCCTCGCGGCAAGATCCGTCACACCTCACCGAGGAAGGACACCGCAGATGTACTCACGACGCGAGTTCGGGAAACTGGCCCTGGCCGGAGCTTCGCTGGCCGTGCTGCCTGGCGGGGCCCTCATGGCCGACACCAAGGCCCTCGCCACCGTGCGGGGCGTGAAGCTCGGCGCCATCACCGGCGCGTACGGGCCCTTCCCCACGCAGCCGGGCGAGGATGTCGTCGATGCGGTGCTCGCCGTGTCGAAGCAATATGGCGTCGGGCATGTCGAACTCGTGAACAGCCTCATCGAACCGCCCCTCGGCGGTGTCTGCGCGCCGGCCCCACGCGCGGGAGGACCCGGTGCCGCCGCCGGTGGCGCGCAGGCCACTGGCGCAACCGGCGCGGGCGCACCAGGTACAGGTACTGGTGCCCCAGGCGCGCAGGGTGCCGCGGCCGGTCGCGGGGGACGAGGCGGGGGTGGCGGCAATCCCTGCGGTGTCGGCGGCCAGGTCCCGGCCACCATTCCGGAGGGGTACCTGCAGGCCCGTGACGGACTGCGTCAGTGGCGGCTGAATGCCCCGCTCGACCGATTCAGACAGATCCGCAAGAAGTTCGACGCGGCGGGCGTCGACCTCTTCTCCTACGTCATGACGATCGGCGACGACTTCACCGATGCCGAGATCGACGCGGTGTACAAGCACATGCAGGCGCTCGGCGTGGACAAGTTCTGCACGAACCAGACGCGGGTCGGCATGGCCGCGCGGTTCGCCCCGTTCTCGGACAAGTACAAGATCAAGGCGGCCTTCCATACGCACGCCCAGTCGCAGGACCCGAACGAGATCTCCTCGCCGGAGAGCCTGGCCAAGGTGCTGGCCTTGTCGAAGTACTTCATGGTGAACCTGGACATCGGATGGTATTTCGACGGCGGCAACGACCCGATGGCATACCTGCTCGCGCACCCCGACCGCATCACGCACCTGCACGTCCGCGACCGTGCCACCGGCGGCGGCCAGGCGGACATCGGCGCCGGCATCCTGAAGATCGATCAGATGCTGAAGACGGTCCGCGACAGGAAATACAACATCGCGTTCATCCTGGAGCAGGCGGGCCGCACGGGCGCCAAGGATCGGAACGAAGGCGTCCAGCAGAACATCGAGTGGATGAAGACCGTGCTCAACTCGTGATGCGACGAGCCCCGTTCGGCCCTCTGAAGGACATCGACATGCGGAAACCGCTGCTCAGCCTCCTGATCCTGTGCTCCGTCGCGTTGGTCATCAGCCTGCGAGCCCAGACGACGCCGCCGCGCGCGCCCGGGAACACGCGAGCCGCCGTCACGGCCGCCGAGCGGTTCCTCGCGTCGCTCGATGCGACGCAGAAGCCGCATGCCAGCTATGCCTTCGACGACAAGATCAAGTCGGACTGGCACAACCTGCCGCCGAACATGCACGCGCGTGCCGGCATCGCCTTTCGGGATCTGACACCGGTTCAGCAGGATCTGGGCCGGGCCGTCCTCACGTCCGTGCTGAGCGACTACGGATATCAGAAGGTCCAGAAGATCATGGCGGCCGATGACTATCTCGGCAGGGAGTGGGGCGCAGGCTTTCCCACCGGGCCTACGGCATACATGCTCGCCATCTACGGCACGCCGTCCTTGAGCCAGCCGTGGTCCGTGCAGTTCAACGGCCACCATCTCGGCATAAACGTCGCCATGGCGGCACCGGACAACGTGCTGACGCCCACGCTGACCGCGGCGTATCCCAACATCTACGACGATCACGGCAAGGCCGTGTTCGTCCTCGAAGACGAAGCGACCCGCGCGTTGAAGCTCATCCAGGCGTTGAACCCGGCGCAGCAGGAGAAAGCGATCCAGAAGACGCAGGTGTGGGACTTTCTCCTCGGCCCCGGGCACGACGGCGAAGTCCTGCAGCCCGAGGGCGTGAAGGGATTCGACATGACGGCCGCGCAGAAGGAATTGCTGCTCAGCACCGCGGCCGCATGGGTGAACATTTCCGATTCCGCATCGGCCCAGGCCAAGATGGCCGAGCTCAGGCGCAACGTGAACGACACGTACTTTCTGTGGAGTGGCAGCACGACCACGGCCGGCGACGCGTACTTCCGCATTCAGGGACCGACGGCGTGGATCGAGTACTCGCCGCAGACGGTCGGCGGCCCGGGCTCGGCACGCAGGGGCGGCCAGCCCGGTGCGGCACCAGGCGGTGCGCCGGCCGGCCCGCGAGGAGACGGTCAGGGCGCTCGAGGGCGCGGCAATTTCGACGCGGTCCTGAACTCGCCAGACCGGAAGCTGGATCCGGTCCACGTCCACACCGTCTATCGTGATTTCACGAATGACTACGGCCGGCGGTTCTACGCGGCGACGCGCTAGCTCTGGGAGGCACCGCACCGCGCCCTCGGCTGGCGATCCTCGGACATCGTCGCCATCGGCTCACCGCGTCTTCGCCGCCCGCGACGGAGATCCGAACAGGCGTCGGCCGTGCCGGCCCAGCCGCTTGAGTGCCGGCATCGCCGACGTCACGCTGATCGCGACGCCTCCCATGCTCAGCAGTATGACCACCACGTCCCAGAGTGGACGCCTGTAGTACAGGAACGGGAAGTCCAGGCTGTGAAAGCCGTGATACAGCCATCGATTCCAGCGGCTCGCCCGCTCGAATCGCGCGGCGATGATGCCGCGTTGCGGATCGAGATACAGCCATGTCGAGCGCGCGTCGGCATAGCGAATCCGGAGCACCGGTAGAGGCTGCGTCCCCTTGCGGCTGTAGTAGTACGCGTCGTACGCGCCGAGCCATTCCGCATCGGTCATGGGCACACCAGGCATCGCGGCCTTCGCCACGGTCCACATCGTGTCCCGATCGAACGCCACCACGGGTCCGCGCTCAGGATGCCTCACGGACAGCGTCACATGCTGGCGATTGATGTACATCGCACTCGCGTCCGAGACATCGTCGTTTCTCCAGGGCGGGCGTTCCTCCGCCGACGGCGGCGCGTACGCGATGAAGTAGGGCTCGCCGAGAAACTGCAGGAACTCGAGCTCCTTCGGTTCGAATGACCGCCGCGCCATGTCGGTGACTGCACGAATGCGTTCGACGGTCACAGGTCGGAGATCGACAGGCCCGCCGGTGGCCGCCTCGCGCAAGGCTCTCGAGGGCTCGCTGGTTTCCAGGAAGGCAAACGGCTCCATGGACAGCGCTCCGCTGAACGCCCAGGTGCAGGCGAAGAAGCCGAAGACGAGCCCCGTGTAGTGATGCCACTTGATCCAGCCCGCGTACGGCGAGTGCGAGCGCGCTCCTCGAAGACGAAAGCGTCCTGAGAGCGAATAGCGCCAGATGCCGATGGTCATTCCCATCGCCACCATGACGGTGCCAGCCAATGAGGACCAGACGACGACCTGCGCCCACAGGTCACCGTGCCGGCGCAGCGGCGTGAAGTAGAGCCAGTGCAGGACGGCGCTCATGTAACCCCAGAAGCGTCCGTTGAACGTGGTGCGCAGCACGGGCTCGCCCGTCCGCTCCGAGATGTAGTACTCGGTGCGGGCCGCGTCGCCGAGCGCGATCCTGTGGAGGGGCATGGCGGCGCGAGCGCTGCCCTGCAACGTCCACTGATCCGAGTCCGTCAGCCGCGTCTGATAGCGCAGGGCATTCGCCTCTTCAGGGACGAAGCGGCGCAGCGTCGCCATCGCGTCGTCGGCCGTCAGCGGTGGCAGGAGTTCGCCGGTGTCTGCGTAAACCGTCTGCCAGCCTCCAGCCGACCAGAATCGATACACCGGCCGACCGGCGTACATGGCAATCCTGACGCGCGACGGAGAACCCAGCCCTGCCGCAGCGGCAGCAGCGGCAGGAGCGACGGCGACCGTCGACACGTCGAGTGGCTCCATGCGCAGGAGCCGTTCCTCGGCGGCCAGTGCCGGCATCCCGACGTACACGAAGACCACGCCGGAAACGAACCACACCACGAACACCGAGGTCAGGACGATGCCCGCCCATCGATGCGTGTAGATGAGCGCCTTGCGCCAGTCGAGCAGTTTGCGAAGCTGCACCTTCGTCAATAGGTGAACGTGTACGAGACATGCAGGCTGCGAGGAACACCACGCGTGCTCGTCAGATACGGCGTGCTCCCGGTGTCGGGGAAGGCGCGGCCGTGTCCGGTTGCGTAGTCCTCGTTGAAGAGATTCTCCAGTCGCAGCGTGATCCGATGGTTGTGGCGCGCGTCGAGAAAGTACCGTCCGGCCACGTCGACGACCGTGTAGTTGCCGCTGGGGACCTTGCCGAAGGTGGACACGTTGTCGACGATGTCACCGACCCAGAACACCGTCAGCGACGCGCCGAATGGCCGGCGCGCAGGGTGCAGATCGGCCGTCCCGTTGACGCGATTCGACGGCAGCCCCGGCAGCGAACTGTAACCACCGGCCAGCGTGTTGCCCTGCTCAGATGTCGTGTAGGTGTAACCGAACGATGCCGTGACCGCCGAGTTCAGTGACGCGGCGCTGGTCACCGAGAAACCATTGACGCGCACGGTGTCGGCGCTGTTCGCCGTCACGGTATTGCCCGTGTCGGTTCCATCGTCGGTATCCACGATCAAGTCGGAGATCTGGCGATGGAACGCCGTCACCGCCAGGTCGACGCTGGCGTCGCCCCGCTCGATCCGGCCGCCCACAGACGCATTGACGTTCGTGCTGGACTCCGGTTTCAGGTTGGGATTGCCGAAGCAGCAGGTGGGATCGATCGCGAACAGCTCGTAGGCGTCGGGGTACCTGAACGATGTGCCGGCCGTTGCCCGGGCGAACACCGTCTTGCCAAAGTCATACTGGCCGCTGACGTTCCATGCGGTGTGGGATTCGCTCGTCGACGGCGCATTGTACCGTGCGCCCGCGGTGAGAATCACATTCTTCAGCAGGTCGCGAGTCGTCTGCACCTGTCCGAACACCGCATTCACACGCTCGCTGTTGGGGGCAATCAGCAACACCTCGTCCTCGCCCGAGTAGTCCTGGAAGTCATAGCCGGCGAGGTACTGCAGGCCTTTCGTCGGCGTCAGCCGCGCAAGCACGTTCACGCCCGAGTCCTTGTAGCCCCAGAACTCCCGGTCGCTCACGACCTCGCTGATTCCTGGCGTGCCAATCACGTTACGGCTCTCGCTGTAGTGCGAGTCCCAGCGATGGGAGTAACCCTTGAAGAACAGCTCCACGTCCTTGCGGGGCGCGTAGTCCACTTTCGCGCTGAACAGGTTCTCGTGACGCGCGTTGAAGATGTCCGACGGTCCGCCGGTCTGAGAGGCACTGGACCGGCCCGGCCGCAGGTTGTCGAGACGTCCCGCGTCGGTGAACTGATACGCGGCGGTCACGCGCAACTGCTCGGTGACGTCGTTCGCGTACTTGCCCCCGAAGGTGTGGACGTCGTAGCCGCGGTTGCGGTCCGTCGTGCTCGGCTGGTACTGCGCGTCCGGAAACGGCTGAAAGCCCTTCGCGTCGTCGGTCGAGCCGTACACGACGATGCGGTGGCCGTTCGCCGACCCTCGCACCATGCCGCTGGCGAAGGCGCCCGCGTTGGTATGGCCCCCAGCCTGCACCACCGCGTTCGTGCGTTCGGTGAAGGCCCTCGTCACGACGTTGATGACCCCGGCGACGGCCTGGGTGCCGTAGAACAGGCCCTGACCACCCTCGAGCACTTCGATGCGCTCCACCATGTGCGCCGGAATCGTGTCGAGAGGCGTGGTCCCGTTATACAGGCGGTTGCTGATCCGCACGCCATCGACGAGCCAGAGGATCTCGTTGGTACGGGAGCCCTGCAGCGACGCCGTCACGTAGTCGAAGGGACCGGCTTTCGGCGTCAGGAACAGCCCCGGCACGAGCGCCTGGAGCGCCTGCGCGACGTCGTCGTATCCGCCGTTCTGGATCTGCGCCGCGGAAATCGTCTGCACGTGCACGCCGCCCTGCTCGAGGATCTGCGGCAGATCTTCCTCGAGCTTCGTGCCGACGACGCCGACAGACTCGACCACGCCGGCCACCGGAAGCACGACCGTGAGCGGGGTCATGGTGGCTGTCACGACCACGGTCTTCGTGGTCGATTCGAACCCCGGCGCCTCGACACGAATCGTGACGCTGCCCAGTGGCACTCCATCCAGGGCGAACGTGCCGTCGACACCCGTTCGGGTCGACTTGGACGCCGTCGCGCCAGTCACCAGTGCCACGGACGCGCCGTTGATGGCACCGCCGAGGGTATCCGTGACGCGGCCTTCGACGGGCACGCTCTGCGCGAACACGGGCGTGCACATCAGAACGAAAGCCAGGGCGCACAGCCGGACAATGACACTACGTTTCACGAATCCTCCTCGAGTAAGGCCGCGCCGCACGAGCGGCCGCACTACCTTACGGAAGGGTCGGCAGGACTGTCGACGGTCGGACGGTGAAACGGGCTGAAATGCGCTGAATCGTGGCGGCAAGGCGCTGAAAAGCAGGGGCCTGACGGCCGGAGCGTCAGCGTTTGGGCTGGTTCGGGTACCAGAACGTCAGGTGGCAGGACTCGCAGACCGCGTCCAGGTCACTGCCCACCCGCTCGAGGCCTCGCGCATCCTTCTTGTCGATTTGCTCGATGATCGTCGATGCCGAGTCGTGAAGGGCGTGCGCCATGCCGATGAAGGCCGGCCATCCGGCTGTCACGAGCTTCTCGATTTCGGCGGGCGGCAGCTCGGACCCCGGCGCGGCGTCCTCGGCCTTGTTCACCTGCGACCCCGCGGGGGCGATGTGCCGGCCGGGAATCAGCAGGAGGTTGGTCGATTCCATCAGCGCGACCGCATGGCGCCGGACGGCGGCCCACTCCTCGTCGGTTCTGGGCTCGAGGTTGACGGTCCCCTTGGCATTCGAGATCGTGCCGACCGAGTCCCAGATGCCCTGGGCACTGGGCGCGACGAGAGACTGCATCAGTTCCCGCACCGTCGCCGAGGCCCGGAACTGAGTGACTTCCGTTTTCGGAGCGGCTGCCTCAGGCGCCGGAGCCGGGGCGGGTTGGGAACACCCGGAGAGTCCGGGTAGCAGCGCCAAGAGACCACAGCACACAGCTCGTCGCATGATTCACTCCCTCGGAAACGCTGGCTGACTCTAGCAGAGCCATGGCGCCGGGAGTGTGCGCGAGGCCGTGTTTCAGGCCAATTCAGAAGGATTCAAGGCGGCAGCGGGGTGTCGCGAACCTACATTCTGATCGGCAACACTCGCACCCGGGTCCTGGTCGCCGCGAAGATGGCGTTCGCGACGGCCGGCGCAATGCCGGGCGTGGACGCCTCGCCGATCCCACCGGGCGCGGCAGTGCTCGGCACCGTGTAGACCTCGATGACCGGCGCATCCGTCATGCGCATCACGCGGTAGTTGTTGAAGTTGCCCTGCACGACGCGGCCGGCGTCGATCGTGATGCCGTCCTTGAGTGCCGCTGACAGACCGGTGCCGATGCCGCTCACGATCTGCGACTCGACACCGGCAGGATTGACAACCTGTCCGCAGTCCACGGCACACACGACGCGGTGAACCTGTACGGCGCCGGCCTCCACCGACACTTCCGCGACTTGAGCGGTGAAGCTGCCAATGTTGTTGACGAGGGACACGCCGCGTCCGCGACCAGCCGGGAGGGGCGTGCCCCAGCCAGCCTTCGACGCGGCCAGGTTCAAGGCGGCCAGCATGCGCGGCGATCCCGCCAGCAGGCGCCGCCGCACGTCGACCGGATCCTTGCCGCCGGCAGCGGCGAGTTCGTCGAGGAACGCCTCCAGGAAGAACGTGTTCTGCGAGTAGCCGACCGATCGCCAGTAGGTCGTCGGAATGCCGGCATCCGCACGCTGATACTCGACGAGGAAATGTGGCACTTCGTACGGATTCGGCGTGATGCCTTCGACCGCCGTCCCGTCGACGCCGCCGCGTCCGAAGCCGAACGACGGGCACACCACGCGCGCGGTGATGGCCGCCGGCCATCCATCGGCATCGAGCGCGCCCGCGAACTTCACGTAGGACGCCGGCCGGTAGAGATCGTGGCGGATGTCGTCTTCGCGCGACCACGTCACCTTGACGGGCACGCTGACAGCCTTGGCGACTTCCACGGCCTCGCCGATGTAGTCCACCTGCGCGCGACGGCCAAAGCCTCCGCCAAGCAACAGCGTGTGCACCTTGACGTTCGCCGGAGGCACACCGCTCGCGCGGGCCGCGATGTCGCGCGCAGAACTCTGTGCCTGCGTCGACACCCACACGTCGCAGCTCGTCGGCGTGACGTGCGCCGTGCAGTTGAGCGGTTCCATCGGCGCGTGCGCCAGATACGGGGCCTCGTACACCGCCTCCACGCGCGTGGCCGCTGACGCGATCGTGCCCGCGGGATCACCCACGCGTCGCGCCTCGGCGCCGGGCTGCCCCGCCAACCTGACGAACTGCTCGCGGATGCCGGCACTCGACGCCGACGCCGTCGGCCCTTCGTCCCATGTAATCGCCAGCGCGCGCCGCCCTTCCATTGCGGACCACGTGTTATCCGCGATGACGGCCACACCGGTCGACACCTGCACGACCTGTTTCACACCCGGGACAGCCTTGGCCTTGGTCGCGTCGAAAGACGCGACCTTGCCGCCGAACACGGGACACCGCGCCACGACGGCGTAGAGCATGTCCGGCAGGCGCGCATCGAGGCCGAACACCGCGCTGCCATCCACTTTCGCTGGCGTATCCAGCCGCTTCGGCGTCGTGCCAATCAGCGTGAACGCCGACGCGTTCTTGAGTGGCGGCGCGGATGGCACCGGAAGCGCCGCGGCCGCAGTCGAGAGCGCGCCGTAGGTCAGCCGCGCGCCCGTCGATCGATTCACCACCGCGCCCTTCTCGGCCCGGCACTGCGCGCGATCGACGCCCCACCTTTGAGCCGCCGCCGATATCAGCATCTCGCGCGCCGTGGCCCCGGCCACACGCAATGGCTGCCACGATGACCGGATGCTGTTGCTGCCATACACCCCGATCACGCCGTAGGCCGGCTCGACCGGCGCGAACTCCGTGCGGATGCTGTCCCACCGGCACTCGAGTTCCTCCGCCAGCAGCATCGACAGCGACGTCATCGTTCCCTGCCCCATCTCCGACTTGTGGATGATGAGCGTGACGACGTCGTTCGTGCCGATGTGCACGAATGCATTGAGGGCCGACGACGAGGAGGTAGTTTGCGCGGCGTCCGCGAGCGCGGCGGACACCCGGCCCGGCAGCGCGAATCCCACGATCAGTCCGCCGGCCGCTGCGGCGCTCGATGTCAGGAACCTTCGGCGATCCACGAGGGCGACCTTCATGCCACACCGCCTTTCGCCTTGAGCGCCGAGGCTACGTGAATGGCCTTGCGAATCGCGCGATACGTCGCGCACCGGCAGATGCTGCCCTGCATGGCGGTGTCGATGTCGGCGTCGGTCGGCGTCGGCGTCTTCTCGAGCAACGCCGCGGCGGTCATGATTTGTCCGGATTGGCAGTAGCCGCATTGCGGCACATCCACATCCATCCACGCCCGTTGCACGGGATGCGAGCGGTCCGCCGAGAGCCCTTCGATCGTCGTCACGCGCCTGCCGGCGACGGCCGAGATGTTGGTCTGGCACGCGCGCGTGGCCTGGCCGTCCACGTGCACCGTGCACGCGCCGCACTGGCCGATGCCGCATCCGAACTTGGTGCCGGTCAGCCCGATCGTGTCGCGCAGCACCCACAGCAGCGGCATCGACGCCGGGACGTCCACGCTCTGGCGTTTCCCGTTCAGGGTGAAATCAATGGCCATGGGCCAGAGTGTAATGCAGAGTGGCGTGCTGCGAGCTTGACACCAGTCGATACGTTCGCCGAGCATGGCGGCCATGAGACGAATCGCGGCTCTCGGACTGGTCTTCGCGTTGTCGGGCGTCAAGATGTTGGGCCAGGCAGCCCCTGTCGTCGGCGCCGTCGATCCCACGGCCATGTTTGCTGACAAGGACCCGGTGCTCCACCGGAACAAGCAGGCCGCGATGCACATCGTCATCGACCTGCTCGCCTACGGTCATTGGAACGAGGCCGACAAGTGGCTGACCGAGCGCTACATCCAGCACAACCCCGCGTTCGCGTCGGGCCGCGAGACCGTGATGAGAGCGTTCGGCACCCGCGGCGCCGGCCGGCCCATCCCTGTGGATCCGAAGGAGTGGAGCACCAAGATCGTCGCGGTGACGACCCAGGGCAACGACATCGTCTGCGTGGCCTCGGTCAGCACGCGGCCGGATCCGCGCAATCCCGGACAGACCTACACGACGACCCACTTCGACATGTGGCGGTTCGTCGACGGCAAGGCCGACGAGCACTGGGACGAAGGTCAGATTGCGGCCCCAGTCGCCGGTGGCGGAGGGCCGGCTGGACCGCCGCCCGGACTTCGTCAGTGATCTCGGTCTATCTCGCGTCGCGCACGATGCGCAGACCGACGTCGAATCCGCTTCCGGGCCCGGCCGCGTGCGTGGCCGGGATGGAGTTCTTGACGTCGGACGCGAACCCTCCGCCCTTCAGCACGTGCACTTTGCCGGACTTCGGCGGCGTCGGATCAGCGAAGATCTTCTCGTTGTAGAAGTCCTGCACCCATTCCCACACGTTGCCGAGTGTGTCGTACAGGCCCCAGGCGTTCGGCTTCTTCTCGCCCACCATGTGGGTCGTGAAGTACGCGTTGTAGCCCGTGATGGCCTGCTCACGAATGTCCTTCCACGGCGTGTCCGCGTCGCCGCCCGCCCGGGCCGCGAATTCCCACTCGAATTCGGTGGGGAGACGATAGACCGTCGTCTTCTCGAGCGTGTTCAGTTTTTTCACGAACGCCTGAGCGGATTCCCAGGTCACGTTCTCGACGGGATGTCTGTCGGCGTCGTCGGTGACCTTGCTGCCCTGGAAGAGCGACGGGTTCGTCCCCATGACCTTCCTCCACTGCGCCTGCGTCACTTCGTATGTGCCGATGTAGTACTGGCGATCGATCGCCACGGAGAAGCCGTCACTGAAAGAGGCTTTGGCCATCTGCTCGATGCGCGCGTAGTCGGCCGCCGCTGCCGCGTTCGGGCCCGGCTTCGCGTAGGTCGGATGAAACACCCCGACGGTCATGCGACCCGGCTTGATGAGCACGAACTCCATGCCGATCGAGTTCGTGTAGGTCGGCTGCTGCGCCGCGAGGGCCGTCCCCATCGCCAGCAACAAGACGCCCATGAGCGTTGTCGCGCGCATCACTTGATCTCCTTGATGGCGATGTTCCGAAACCGCTGGACCGCCCACGGAAGACCGTTTCCGCCACTGCCGCCGGCGCCTTCGGTGTAGGTCGAGCTCCAGTGCAACTGGAGGCCGATCTCGCCGCCGTAGAGTCCGCCGATCTGATCGTTCTTCGCCGCCTGGGCCTCCCACAGCTGCTCGCCGTTGACCCAGAGGGTGATGTGCGGAACCTCGCCCACCATCCGGATACGCATGGAGTTCCACTCGCCGTCCTTCCACACGGACGCGACATCGCGTCTCGGTCCGATGTACTGCGGCGGCGTCAGCTTCAACTGTTCGCCAAGCAGCCGGCCCGTCGAGTTCCCTGGCGTCTGCAGTTCGATCTGATACGCGGACCCGCCCTCGGTCGAGCGAAGGAAGATGCCGCTGTTGAAGTTGGGATCGGGCTTCATCTCGAGGTACAGGTCGAAGTCCTTGCAGCTCTTGTCCGTCAAGAACAGCCCACCCTGGCCGAACGGAAACGGCTGCAGGACGAGCGCCCCGTCTTCGACCCTGGCGATCGCCGTCGTGCCGTGATGAACCGTCCGACTCCAATGCCAGCCCTGGGTCGTCCGACCGTTGAAGATCGGCGTGAGACCGGCCGGGATCGTGCCGACTTGTGCTTCCGGAGCTGACGCCACGGCAATCCCGCCGGCCGCCGCCATCAGAAGGGCCGCCAGGCGTCTGCTGCTTTGGGCCCGCCGTGTCACACGCATGGGCATGCTCCTGGGACGCTGCATCTCACGCCGACGCAGTATGCGCTGTCGGCCTTCGCCGTGTCGATCGGGCGGCGATGAAATCGATTGGCGCGCGTTATCTGGACCGCCCTCGTCTGCTCAGTCTTCGGTGTCTTGGGAAGTGTTGCGGCGCACAAAGATGGGTTGGCGTCCCAAAGCATTCCCAGTTGGAACCAGATCATGGTGTGGCTGCGGGCAATGGCGGCACTAAGGGAGTCAGGGGTGGTCGCCGCGTAGCCGAGCGGTGGGCGGCGGGAATTCCTCGGGAGATGACCAGTGTTGAGATCCCAAATGAGATTGGAACACCGGCGCTCGCCCATTGAAGTGCGCCTCAAGTGGCCTCGCCGGCCCCAAGAGTTGGCCCACAACGCGCGATGTTAAGCTCCGATTCGTGACCGACCCGATTGTCTGGGTCCTGGGTGCCGCCCAGCGATGGTTTCGGCGCCGGTTCAGGAATCCATCGCGGCTGTGGCCGGCGTCGTCCGTCGTTGACTTGACCTACGACCTCGATACCCGGGCGCTCAACCACGTGCGTGTCGGCGCGGTCGTCGATGATGCCCAGGCCTTCGGGCCAGCCGATCAGGTGACTGGGTTCGGACCGAATCCAGACCTCGTTTACGAACGTCTCGGACTCGTGGTTGGAGCGTACGAAGGGAAGATCGTGGAGTTGCGGGTTGTCACAGACCCGGCTAGCCGGGCGTTACCGGCTGAGCAGCACTGTGCCCCTGGCCGCGTCCGGATTCGGGCCAGCGATGGCCGGCTCCGTGAACTGTCGGGCCAGTCGGAGCGGCGAGATCTCCACGAGGCCTTTGGGGAACCATCCGAGGTCGACGAGAGTGGCGACGAGTGCCTTCTGACATTTGCGAAGCGGCGCAACTATGTTGAGGCCAGCCTGAACAAAGACTCGGGCCGGCTGACGGAACTGAGCTTCTCCCTTTTCGAGCCGCCCAACGGCCCCCCGGTGGACGCCGAGACCGTGCTCCGAGACGCAAACGCGAAGTTCACGAGGTCTGTTTTCGGATGGTTCCTTGCGGCTGGCGTTGCGGGCCTGGGCGTTCTTCCGTTCCTGGCACGCGGCGGAAAGAACGAGTTCCTTCCGGCCTTCCTTCTCCCGTTAACGCTGTCATGGATGGCGTGTGACTGGTTCAGCGCGCGGTTTTTCCGCCGTGCGTTCAATCCACCTTCGCGTGGTGATGTCGCGGGTCGGTCGCTCTCCGATTGGTTGTTGTCGCTCGTCGTGTTGGTCGCGACGTTCTATGGTGCGTTCCTGGTGCTTGCCGCGTCGGACTATCTCCGAGCCGGGGCCTTCACACCGCGTTGGCCGTGGCCTGTCAGCCTGCTCTTTCCGGCCTAAGACTGTCCGGAGGGAACCGTGGAACGAGATAACGCGAGTCTGAAACGCGGCCGGTCCCCCCCCACCATCGAGCCGAGGCAGGGGCGGCAAGAAGACATGGGAACCGCACGGACTACGGTCATTGCCCGTCGTTCGCCTCTTCGATTCAGCCAGCGCGGAACGAAGACCCATTCAGCGGAAATGTCTCCGCGAGAATGCTCGACCCGACCCGGACTTCAAGTAACGCTCGAACCTAATCGCGCGGCTTTCGTCCACGAAACGGATCGAGACAACGCATCGCCACGGCCGTTCCGGCGCCGTGGATGGAACTCGCCCCGCATTGTGATGCTCGACCCGGGCATCGACGTCTGACGTCAGGCCCGTGTAGTAACGGTCGAGTCTGTGTTCGCTCTGCAGGAGATAGACAAAGAGTTTCGGAACAGACACGACCGCGACGCTGCAAGTGCCGGGCCGGCCGCATGGCCCCCTGAATGCGTCGGCCGGACTGCCGGTCGGTTTGTCGGTGATTGTAGTTTCTGCGATCGGCGCAAGGGCAGGCTTTGAGAGTGTTGGGTGGCTTGCCAGCCGAAGGTCGGATGGGTTGTTCGCTGCGCGCCTTCGCTCGCTTCACGAGCTTCGGCGGACAGCCTTCGCCCGGCTCGCCAGCCGAAGCTCCGGGAGCCGGGAATTCGCGAACTGACGTTTGGCTCAGCCAGCCCAAGCTTCGCGGGTCGGAAGCTCGCGAAGCGAAGGCTGGCGGCGTCTGTTCAGGTCGGACGCCGGGTACCGCGGACGCGCCGGCCGCGCTGGTCTCAGCGTCGCGACATCCCGCCGGCCGACGCCTCGTCCCGTTTTCAGCCTGTGTCCGTCTGCGGGAATGAAGCTGCCCGAAGGGTGGACGGTAGGCGACAAGGTGCCGAGCTCACCCGGCAGTCGGCAGCCGCATTCTCGGTTGTTTGCACGGCGCGCCAAGCGAACGGGCGGTCCGACGACTCGTCACGCCCGGGACGATCCTCGTATCTGCATCGATTCCGATGCACAGCCACACGAAGGCAGCGCCTGTCACTTTCGCCGCAATCTCCGGCATCACGTTCCGGTCTTGGCGTAGCAGAGGCCTCACATCGCATCGCCTGGATGCGACGGCAGGGCATGCTGCCATGACGAGCAGTCAGCGCCACGCACCCGCAGTAAACGCGGGCCGCGCAACTTTTGAACCCGATCACTTCAGGCTGCTCGTCCCATGAGAGCAGGCGCCGCAAGTGCAACCCGGCGCCGCTCAATCTCGTTGTGCTGGGCATTGGCGCGAGCCAGGAGACGCTCGTAAGGAATGTGTCCCAGACGCGGCTCACAGCCGGCCAGGCGTTGCAGGGTGCCCCAGAGACTCGCCTTTCGGAGCACTCCGAGCGCGAGCCGTTCCAGGTTGAGGAACAGTGCCAGCGGAGCAAGGTCTGTCCGAGCGATCGCGGCCGGATCGCTTTCGGCCAGCCACTCTGCCAGCCGGCCCATGACCGGCCTGGCGCCAAATTGCGTCGCCAGGCGAGACAGCACGTCGCGGTCCTCGCGGAGCTCAAGCCGAAGGATCTCGAACCACGATGCCGACTCTGGCGGCTCGCTCTTGATAAGGCGGTCCAGCAACTCGATTGCGGAGCCGGTGTCCGCCAAGTGCTCACCGAGATAGTCGGCTAGGCGGTCTGCGGTGTCGTCACGCGCCATGTCGCGCCCTCCCGCCCCGCGCCTTGCAAGAGCGTCGCCCGGCGGCTCTCCGCGCCGTCGTTCAATTGCCTGAACAGTCCCGCCCATCTGGCACGTCCAGGCGCGCAAGCCGGGTAGTTCATTGCCAACAGGGTGTATGGACGGCCCGCTGTCGCGACGTGTCGTCGCAATATCAGCGATGCGCACGATCGGGCGACTTCTTTGGTGAAACGATTTGTCTGGTCCATCTCTTGCTCCACCCTGGTCGAGTGTCTTGAGCGGCGCCATTCGAGAGCGCCAGGCTGGGGGCAACGGCATTCACGGGCTCGCTGCGAGGTCGCAGCGAGCCCGCTCTGTTCCCCGCAAAGAGCTATCGCACCGATGTCGCAGGACATGCCGCGCCTGACTCGCGTTCCGACGACGCTGGCGCTGCTGTCGCGGTCTTCAACACGAGCGAAGACACCGTGATGATGCTGCGCTACTTACTCGAGATGAAGGCTTAACTGTCGTCAGCGCGTTTCCTCTGGCGCTTGTGCCAGAACGTCCGCGGTTCGCCGAGTGCAAAGACATTCCATTCGTGCTGACCACGCCAGCGTGGCGCAGGTGCGCGCCGTTACAGGAGCGGAGCCGGATCTGCTCGAGATCGTCGCCAAGCCCTGCGATCTCGAACGTCTGGTGGAAAAGGTACGTCACGCGTTGGCCGTGTCGGATCAACCGGCATCGGCGACGAACGGCTGAGTCACCGCGCGGCGTTCGTCGATGGCTCGCCCATGAGCGCGCTCTCTGCCAGATCGAGCCGGCGCCGCTCGAGTTGCTGGTGTTGGTCGAGCGCCCGCGCCATGAGCGCCTCGAAATCGACGTTCTGCAGGCGGGAATCGCGAGGGGACGCTCGCCAGAGGGCCGCCCACAGGCTACGTTTCCCGGTCACGCCCAACGCCAGGACTTCGAGGCTCAAGAACAGGCCGAGCGGAGGCTGGTCATCCAAGTCGAGCTTTGGCCGTGTCAATTTCTCGGCCAGCCAGGCGGATGCGGCTTTCAGTGCGCCGGCCTCTGCGCCGAAGGACTGCACAAGCTGAGCGAGGACGACCTTGTCTGAGTGGATCTCTGCCCGAAGTCTCGTCAGCCACACGGCCTCGAAAGGCTGTGCGTCGATAATGCGATCCAGCAGTTCCAAAGCGGCCTCGGCGCCGCTCAGATGGTCGGTCAGGTATTCCTTCAGTCTCGTGCTCCCTTGCTCTGCCGTCATGAACCTTCCCTTGTCGGCATGCCGTTTGCTCAAGCAGGACGCGTCATGCAGCCGCGGCACCACGACGATCCGGCGCTCAGGGCGCCAGGAAGCGCCCGAGGCCCCGGCGGTAATCCACGTGCGTCAGCCTCTGGCGGGCCGATCGATCCGGACGGCGATCTGGTTTCGATGGCAGGCGCGCGACCTGCGGGCCCGCAAGCGCGCTCGAAGATGGCTGGTCGGCAATGGGAGCGACGGTCGTTGACCCGGAGAGACTGTTCTGGTCCATGGGCGAGCAGAGAGCAAAACCTCGACCACCGGCGGAGCTCGCTCGCACGTTTCGGCTCGCCACAAGATCTCTGTCCATCGGAAGGCGAATACACAAATCATGCACAACGACACCCTCAGCGCGGCACCAGCCTTGGCATATCCCCGGCCGATGCTGCAGCGGTCTGAATGGCTCTCGCTCAACGGCGCTTGGGATTTTGCCATCGACGCCGAGGGCACCCTCACCGTCGGCGACGACGTGACCTGGAGCGCGTCGATCCAAGTGCCGTTTTCGCCAGAGACTGCTGCCAGCGGGATTGGCAGAACTGACCTCTTCAAACGCTGCTGGTATCGGCGAACGTTCGCCCGTCCGGACTGCCGGCCCGGTGATCGCGTGCTGCTCCACTTCGGCGCCGTCGACTATCGCGCCACCGTCTGGGTCAACGGCGCGCTCGTGGCGCAGCACGAGGGAGGCTACACGCCGTTCAGTGCAGACATCACCGACGTCACCGGCAGAATCGGCGGCGACGTCGTCGTGGTGCGCGCCGACGATGATCCGCTCGACCTCGCCAAGCCCCGAGGTAAACAGGACTGGCAGCTCGAACCGCATTCGATCTGGTATCCGCGCACGTCCGGCATCTGGCAGACGGTGTGGGTCGAACGCGTTCCTCTCACGTGGATTACGGCCGTCCGCTGGACACCAAATCTCGAGCGCTGGGAATTGGCTTGTGCCGTGACTCTGGGCGGGGACCTCGCGCGGGCTTACCGACTCCGTGTGATGCTCCGCGCGGGCTCGCAACTGCTCGCCGACGACAGCTATCTGGTGACCGGAGAAGAAGTCCATCGACGGATCGTGCTTGCCGATCCCGGGATCGATGACTATCGCAACGAACTGTTATGGAATCCTGATTCGCCGAGACTCATCCAGGCTGAGCTGACCGTGCTGGCATCGGACGGCGAGGTGATCGATTGCGTGAACAGCTACACGGCGCTTCGGGCCGTAGCGGTCGATGGCGATCGCATCGTGCTCAACGGACGGCCGTACTACCTGCGCATGGTGCTCGACCAGGGGTACTGGCCGGACTCGGGCATGACAGCCCCGGACGACGCCGCGTTGCGTCGTGACGTGGAACTGGTCAAGGCGATGGGATTCAACGGCGTGCGCAAGCACCAGAAGCTCGAGGACCCACGGTATCTCTACTGGGCGGATTGTCTCGGCCTGCTCGTGTGGGAGGAGATGCCAAGCGCGTATCGCTTCACGCGAGACTCGATCCATCGCACGACCCAGGAGTGGATGGCCGCGCTGACGCGCGACGGGAGTCACCCCTGCATCGTTGCGTGGGTCCCGTTCAACGAATCGTGGGGCGTGCCGAATCTGCCGATGAACGCAGCCGAACGCCACTATGTTCACGCGCTGTACCACCTGACCAAGACGCTCGATCCCACCAGGCCGGTCGTGGGCAATGACGGGTGGGAAAGCGTGGCGACAGACATCGTCGGCATTCACGACTACGACGCCGACCCCGAGCGGATCGCCGGGCGGTACCTGGGCGATCACACTCTTCCTCGCCTGTTCAAGCGTGAGCGTCCGGGCGGCCGGCTTCTCGTGCTGGAAGGCGATCGACACATCGATCAGCCGCTCATTCTGAGCGAGTTCGGCGGAATCACGCTCGCCGCCGATGAGGCGGCCTGGGGTTACTCGCGGGCGATGTCGAGTGACGCGCTCGCCGAGCAATATGCGGCGCTGGTCGCCGCGGTGCGATCGCGCGGCGTACTGAGTGGCTTCTGCTACACGCAATTCGCCGATACATACCAGGAGGCGAATGGCCTGCTCTACGCGGATCGCCGCCCCAAGTTTCCACTGGCCGCCATCAGGCGTGCGACGTGCGGAGAATAGGCGTGCCGTTACCGCATCGTGACCGGTCCCGTTGCGCCTCGCCCGATTCAGCTGAGGCACACGACTTGCACAAGGGGACCGCATGCACGCCGCTTCCTACCCAGACCTGATCTGCCTGTCGCATCTGCGATGGGGATTCGTGTTTCAGCGCCCTCAGCACTTGATGACGCGCTTCGGCCGGGATCGCCGGGTGACGTTCGTCGAGGAACCCGTCCTTGATGCTCGCACGCCTGAACTCGCCGTGACGCACCGGGACGGCGTAGACGTCGCCGTGCCGCACCTGCCCGAGAGTCGTTCTCCTGAACAGCAGACGTCGGATGTGCGGGACCTGCTTCTCCGCTATCTCCCTCGGCAGCCTCGGAGGCCGCCAGTCGCGTGGTTCTATACGCCGATGGCCGTGCCACTGGTCGATGGACTCACGTTCTCGGCGACGGTCTTCGACTGCATGGACGAACTGTCGGCGTTCGCACACGCGCCGGCCTCGCTGCGGGAACGCGAACGCGAGCTGTTGGCGCGCGCCGACCTGGTCTTCACCGGCGGCCAGTCCCTCTTCGAGGCCAAGCGCGGCCTTCATCCGAACGTGCACCTCTTTCCTTCGAGCGTCGACGTCGCGCATTTCGCAGGGGCGAGACGGCAGTCGTGCCCGGCCGACCAGGTGGATGTGCCGACGCCTCGCATCGGTTTCTGCGGCGTCATCGACGAACGGATGGACCGCGAGCTGGTCAGGGCCATCGCGGCGCTGCGTCCCCAATGGCAGTTCGTCATGCTCGGCCCCACGGCAAAGCTCGACCCGTCGGACCTGCCACGCGCTCACAACATTCACTATCTGGGCATGAAGTCCTATCAGGAACTCCCGGCGTATCTCGCCGGATGGGACGTCGCGATCATGCCGTTTGCACACAACGAATCGACGCGCTTCATCAGTCCAACCAAGACGCCGGAGTACCTCGCGGCGGGGTGCCCGGTCGTCTCGACGTCGATTAGAGACGTCGTCTCACCCTACGGCGACGAAGGCCTGGTGGCCATCGCAGATACCCCCGAAGCGTTCGTGGATGCCATCGACGAATCGCTGGGGCCGATCGGGCGCCGCCGTGTGGATCGAGCCAGAACGCGCCTGTCGCGGATGTCCTGGGACCGGACCTTCGAGGCCATGCGGCAGCACGTGGATGCCCTCACCTCGGCCCGTGTGCCCGGTCCGGCGCAGGCCCACGCGCTCACGCGCTCCGTCACGGCTCCACTACCGGTCGTGTAGCGATGTTCGACTATCTGATTGTCGGCGCCGGATTCGCAGGGAGTGTCATGGCCGAACGGCTGGCCGTCGACGCTGGCCGCAAGGTGCTGCTCATCGACAAGCGGGCCCATATCGGCGGAAACGCGTACGATCACTACGATGACGCGGGCGTTCTCGTGCATCGCTACGGCCCGCACATCTTCCATACAAACTCCAAGGACGTCTTCGACTACCTCTCGCGGTTTACCGAGTGGCGGCCGTATCAGCATCGCGTGCGCGCCTGGGTCGACGGCCAGCTCGTGCCGATTCCGATAAACCTCGACACGGTGAACGCCCTGTACGGGCTGAAGCTCACATCGTTTGAACTGGTCCGGTTCTTCGAATCCGTGGCTGAGCCTCGGGCGGAGATCCGGACGTCCGAAGACGTCATCGTGAGCAAGGTGGGCCGCGAGCTGTACGAGAAGTTCTTCCGATCGTATACGCGCAAGCAATGGGATTGCGACCCAGCGGAGCTCGATGCCAGCGTCACGGCGCGGGTGCCCGTTCGGACGAATCGGGACGACCGTTACTTCACGGATATGTACCAGGCCATGCCCCGCCATGGCATGACGCGCATGTTCGAGCGGATGCTGGCCCATCCGAATATCAAGATCCTGCTCAATGCGGACTACCGGGAAATCCGGTCCGCCATCCCGCATCGCGAAGTGATCTTCACGGGACCGATTGACGAGTTCTTCGACTATCGGTTCGGCAAGCTGCCGTACCGATCGCTGCACTTTCAGTTCGAAACCCTGAACGTGGCTCAGGCGCAGCCCGTGGCGGTCGTGAACTACCCCAACGAGAATCCGTACACGCGGGTAACGGAATTCAAGCACCTGACGGGGCAGGAGCATCCGAAGACGACGCTCGTCTACGAATACCCGCGCGCCGTGGGGGATCCGTACTACCCAGTGCAGCGCCCTGAAAACGCCGAGCTGTACCGGAACTATCAGGCGCTCGCCGCCAGGACGCCCGGTGTGCACTTCGTGGGTCGGCTGGCCACATACCGTTACTACAACATGGACCAGGTCACGGCACAGGCCTTGACGCTCTACGCCAAGCTGGTTGGCATTTCCCGCCGCGAGGCCCTGGCGAGCCCTGCGTGATGACGGCGCGGGTCAGCACCAACAGGCCTGCGGTCTGGGGCGGCGTCGAATGCACGGTGGCCCGGATCGGGAATCGCTACGTTGACCAGCTCGATCTGACGGGACACGCGTGGCGTGATGATGACGTCGATCGCATTGCCGATCTCGGCGTGAGAACCGTGCGCTACCCCATCCTCTGGGAGCGCATTGAACGACAACGGGGGCAGATGGACTGGGACTGGCCCGACCGGCGTCTCGCGCGTCTCCGCGCGCTCGGGATCGATGTGGTCGCCGGGCTCGTGCATCACGGCAGCGGTCCGCCATGGACCAGCTTGCTCGACGACTCTTTCGCGACCGGTCTGGCGGAGTTCGCCGGGCGCGTCGCCGAGCGCTATCCCTGGATCCGGCGGTTCACGGTCGTGAACGAGCCGCTCACCACCGCCCGGTTCAGCACCTTGTACGGGCACTGGTATCCCCATCGCCGTGACGACCGCGCGTTCGTCCGTGCGCTGCTCACGCAGTGCCGCGCGACGGTGCTCGCCATGGCAGCTATTCGACGGTGCCGGCCCGACGCGCAACTGGTGCAGACCGAAGACGTCTCCGTGACGACCGGCTCTCCAGCGATGCAGGCCCTGGCGCGCTTCTATTCGGAGCGTGCGTGGCTGAGTCTCGACCTACTCTGCGGCCAGATCACCGAGTCGCACCCGCTGCGAGAGTACTTCGAACGATGGGGCGCCGATCGATGCGATCTGGACTTCTTCCGAACCGCTTCGGCCTCGCCGGATCTCGTCGGCCTCAACTACTACGTCACGAGCGATCGGTACGTGGACGATGCGGTCGAACAGTACCCGGGGTGGCGGCGTGGCGATCGGCCCGCCTTCGTCGACATCGAGGCGGCGCGCGCGCCCTGTGGCATCGCGGGCCATCTGAGCCACATCGAGACGGCGTGGCGCCGGTACCGGCGACCCATTGCCATCACCGAGGTGCATATCGATTGCGCGCCAGACCAGCAGGTCTGCTGGTTCCTGGAGGCCTGGGACGCGGCCCTCGCGGCGCGAGCGGCACACATCCCGGTCGAAGCCGTGACGCCGTGGGCGCTCGTCGGTGCGGTCGACTGGGACTCGCTGCTGACGCGATCGCAAGGTCACTACGAGTGTGGAGCATTGAACGTGAGACACCCTGCGGCTCCCGAGCGTCCACTCCGCCGGGCCATCGTCGCAGCCGCTCACGGTCACGTTCCCGCGCGTCCGGCGTGCCGCGACGGATGGTGGCGGCAAGACAGCCGGCTGATGGCAAGCGAACTTAGGTGCGAGGCGTCGTGAACCCGGATTCCGGATCCCCTTTGTGTTCGCGCGCCACTTTGAGCAGAGGCCGGGCACGTCGCAAGGAGCGCCTGCGCCGATCAGGCCGCACGTGCCGACGCGATTCGCGCGTCTGGTTGGCGGCTGAATTGCTTCGGCGGCCAGCGTGAATCCTCAGACGGTCCTCGTGCCGGAAGGACCGCCCGCCGCCGCGATTCACGCGCTGTGGCAGGCGATGCTGTGGACGTCCAGCCTCGTGTTCGTGGCCGTGATGACCGTTCTCGTCGTGGCGCTCGTCCGGCGGCCGCCAACGGCGCCGCCGACGGCCGGCGACCATCGCGCGGCAAAGTCTGTGGGCCTCGCGGTCGGCGCCACCGTGCTGACTCTCGTCGGCCTGCTCGTGGCGAGCCTGACCACGGGCCGCATGACGTCCCTGCGCGCATCAAGCGCCGTGACCGTCGTGCTGAGCGGCCACCAGTGGTGGTGGGAGATGGAATATGAGGAGGCTATGCCGAGCCAACGGGTCGTGACGGCGAATGAGATGCACATTCCCGTGAATCAGCCGGTCGTCGTCAAGGTCACATCGCGTGATGTCATACACAGCTTCTGGGTGCCCGGTCTCCAGGGCAAACGCGATCTGATTCCTGGCTACACGACCGCTATGTGGATTCAGGCCGACAACCCCGGCGTGTTGCGCGGACAGTGCGCGGAATTTTGCGGGCTGCAGCACGCGCACATGGCACTGACCGTGAAAGCCGAGCCGGCAGCAGACTTCGCACGGTGGCTCGCCAGCATGCGGCAGCCGGCGCGCGAGCCTCAGGGCGACCATGAACGCCGCGGGCAGGATCTCTTCATGAGCCTGCGATGCGCTGGCTGTCACACCATCGGCGGCACGCCCGCCCACGGCCAGGTGGCGCCGGATCTGACACATGTGGGGTCGAGACAGACCATCGCCGCGGGCACACTCACGAACACGCCTGAGCATCTTAAGGTGTGGATCCTGAATCCTCAGGCCATCAAACCGGGAAATCAGATGCCTGCGACGCCGTTGGCCGCCGGCGATCTGGACGCGCTCGTCGCCTATCTGGGCCGCCTTCAATGAGCCACGACAGCAGCCTGCTCGAGGCCACGTGGGCCGACCCACGGGGGTTTGGCGGCTGGTTCATGCACATCGATCACAAGTCGATCGGGCGCCGCTATCTCGTGACGGCGTTCGCCTTCTTCGCGCTCGGCGGGTTGCTGGCCGCGGCCATGCGCCTCCAGTTGTCACGGCCGGACAACACCGTGATCGGTCCCGATTTGTACAACGTGATCTTCACGACCCACGGCACCACGATGATGTTCCTGTTCGCCGTTCCCGTCATGCAGGGACTCGGCGTGTACGTGGTCCCGTTGATGGTGGGCGCGAGGAGCATTGCATTCCCCCGCCTCGTGGCTTTCAGCTACTGGATGTACCTGTTCGGTGGCATCTTTCTCTACGTCTCGTTCCTCCTCAATGCCGGCCCGAATGCCGGCTGGTTCGCCTACGCGCCGCTCACCGAACTCACCTACTCACCGACGAAACGTGTGGATGTCTGGGCCCAGCTGATCACGTTCACTGAAGTCGCGTCGCTGGCAGTGGCCGTGTCGCTCATCACCACCGTGTTCAAGCTGCGCGCACCGGGCATGACCCTCAATCGCATTCCGATGTTCGTGTGGGCCCAGGTCGTCACGTCGTTCATGGTGCTGTTCGCGATGCCGGCCGTCATGCTCGCCAGCACCGCGCTCATTCTCGACCGGCTGGTCAACACGCACTTCTTCGACGTCGAGCGCGGAGGCGACGCGCTCTTGTGGCAGCACCTCTTCTGGTTCTTCGGGCATCCCGAGGTATACATCATCTTCCTGCCTGCGACGGGCGTGGTGTCGACCATCGTGTCCACGTTCTCCCGGCGGCCGCTGTTCGGCTATCTGCCGGTGGTGCTTTCTCTGGTGTCGACGGCCTTCATGGGCTTCGGCTTGTGGGTGCATCACATGTTCGCCACGGGCCTGCCGCAGCTCGGTGAGAGTTTCTTCACGGCAGCGAGCATGATGATCGCCGTGCCGACGGGCGTCCAGATCTTCTGCTGGCTCGCCACGCTGTGGTCAGGCCGCCCTGAAGTCAAGACGCCGCTGCTCTGGGTGCTGGGCTTCTTCGTCATCTTCATCTGTGGCGGTTTGACGGGCGTCATGCTCGCGGCCGTACCGCTGAATACCCAGCTGCACGACACGTTTTTCGTCGTCGCCCACTTCCACTACGTGCTCATCGGCGGCGCGATCTTTCCCCTGTTCGGTGCGCTCTACTACTGGTTTCCCAAAATGACCGGGCGGGCGCTGGACGAGACGGCCGGACGATGGGTGTTCGGGCTGATGTTCGCCGGATTCAACCTGACGTTCTTTCCCATGCACGTCCTCGGGCTGCGCGGCATGCCTCGCAGGGTCTACACCTACCCGGCCGGGCTCGGCTGGGACCAGCTCAACCTGCTCGCGTCGGTCGGCGCCGTGCTCATGGCGCTCGCCATCCTGCTCTTCCTCGCGGACGCGATTCGGTCGGCGCGTCTGGGGTGGATCTGCGGCGACAATCCCTGGGGAGCAGGAACCCTCGAGTGGGCGGTGAGTTCACCGCCGCCCGCCGGCAACTTCGTGCGCTCACCGACTGTCGGAGGGCGTGAGCCTCTGTGGAACGATCCCCCTGACCAACCCGTCGTAGTGGGCCTGCGCGACGACGTAAGAGATGTGCTCGTAACGTTCGTGCTCGATGCCGAGCCCGACCATCGCGTCAGGTTCCCGTCGCCGACCGTGTGGCCGTTCCTGACCGCCATAGCAACCACAATCCTTTTCGTCTGGTCCATCTTTTCGCCGTGGGGCGTCGTCTATGGCGCCATCCCCGTGTTCCTCGCGGCATGCAGGTGGTTCTGGCCCAAGAGTGCCTCGGAGGGAGGCACGCAGCGATGGCCGATGCGGGACCGCGAGTTGCCGCTCCCGACTGAGGGAGCAACGCCCGGCGGTGCATCGTGAGGACGTCCTCTTCTCCCGTGATCGACGTCAGCCGGCTGCCACCGGGGGCCTTCGGGTCGAGGAGCCTCATGTGGTGGGGGACGATGGGGATCGTTCTGATCGAGAGCACGGTATTCGGGCTCGGCATCGCCGCCTATTTCTATCTGCACATGCGCAGTCCGGTGTGGCCGCCGGACGGCGTAGGCCCGCCGGATCTGTTCTGGGGCAGCGTGAATACGGTCACGCTCCTGGCGAGCGCGGTCCCGAACGCACTGGCGAAACGTGCGGCTGAACGCGTCGACCTCCGCGCGGTACGGGTCTGGATGGTGGTGTGCCTGGCATTCGGCGTCGCGTTCAATGGCATTCGCGCGCTCGAATTCACCCATTTGAACGTCGCCTGGAACCGTGACGCGTACGGATCCGTCGTGTGGCTGCTCCTTGGCCTGCACACGACGCACATCGTGACCGACTTTCTCGATTCCGGCGTGCTCGCCCTGTTGATGTTCACGGGGCCTGTTGAGGAACGTCGGTTCGTTGACGTCGAGGAGAACGCCGCCTACTGGTATTTCGTCGTCCTCGCGTGGCTGCCCATCTACGGAGTGATCTATTGGGTCCCGCGGCTCTTCTGACGCCTGAGCGAGGGCGCACGCCCTCGCCCCTGTGGCTGTGGACCGCCATTCTGGCCGGACCGTGCGCATGGGCACTCGACCTGTCCTCGAGCTACGCGCTCGTGAAATGGGCGTGTGCGCATCAGGGCACCGATCTGCTGCGCCTGATGACGTTGGCCGCCGTGGGTGTCGCCGCGGCGGGCGGCGCATTGTCGGCGTCCGCCCTCGCGCGGACGCGCGATGCCGGTCCGATCGATGGCGGTCGCGCGCTGCAGCGCGCGCGGTTCATGGCCATGTGCGGGCTGCTGTCGAGCGCGTTTTTCGCCCTGGCCATTCTTGCGCTGGGCCTTCCGAAGTGGGTGCTCGATGCTTGCCAGTAGCCTGACGATCTCGGCCGTCTTCTACGCCGCTGGTGTCGCCCGTCTCTGGCGAAAGGCGGGATTTGGCGCAGGCATCAGGCCATTCGAAGCCGCCGCGTTCGCGCTCGGGTGGCTGGTGCTCGTGGGTGCGCTCTCCGGGCCGGCAGACCGGCTGAGCGACTCGTGGCTGTTCGCGCACATGGCCCAGCACGAACTGCTGCTCCTCGTCGCCGCGCCGCTCATCGCCCTGAGCAGTCCGGTCATCGCGGCGGTCTGGGCGCTGCCGGCACGGGTCCGCTCCGGGGCCGTCGACGCCGTGCGGCGATCCTCGTTCGCAGCGGTCTGGTCATGCTGCACCGCCCCATTCACGGTGTTCCTGCTCCACCTGCTCGCCCTCTGGATCTGGCACGTGCCGAGGCTCTACGACTACGCCGTGGCGCACGAAGACGTCCACATTCTTCAGCATTGCTGCTTCTTCGGCAGCGCCGTGCTGTTCTGGTGGGGCATCGCTCATGGGCGCTATGGGCGACTCGGATATGGCATTGCCGTGCTGTACGTCTTCGGCACAGCCGCCCACAGTGGCATGCTCGGGGCACTCATCACCATCGCACCGCGGGTGATCTACGCCTCCTACGCCTCGCCGCACGCGTCAGGCCTGAGCCCGCTCGAAGACCAGCAGCTCGCCGGTCTCCTGATGTGGGTGCCGGCGGGGCTCATATTCGTCGCGGCGGGCCTTGCGCTCTTCGCGGCATGGCTTCGCGAATCCGATCGGCGGACCAGGTTCACAGGCACGCACCGGTCGATCTGCCTCGCGGCGGCGCTCGTCATGGGACTGACAACGGCCGGATGCGGACGCGGGAAGCCCTCGCCAGGCGCAGGCGCCGCGGCCCCCCAGGGCCGGCCGGCGGGCATGCCGTCCAGCATGAACCTCGTGGCGCCAGTCTCCGATGGCGAATGGCAGATGCCAGCGGGCGACTACGGCAACCTCCGTTACAGCACGCTCAGCTCCATCACCACGACGAACGTGATGAATCTGCATCCAATTACGACGTTCTCGACCGGCGTGCCGCACGGCCACGAAGGGCAACCGCTGGTCGTCGACCACACGATGTACGTCGTGACGCCGTTCCCGAACAACCTGATGGCCGTCGACCTCACGAAGCCGGGCGGCGCGCTGAAGTGGATCTACGAACCGCACCCGGACTCGCGCGCCATCGGCATTGCCTGCTGCGACATCGTGAACCGCGGTGCAAGCTATGCGGACGGGAAGATCATCTACAGCCTGCTCGACGCCACCGTCGTGGCCGTCGACGTGACGGACGGCCGCGAAGTGTGGCGGACCGTCGTCGGCGACATCAATCGCGGCGAGACGTTCACCGGGGCTCCCCTTGTCGTGAAGGACCACGTACTGGTTGGCAACTCCGGCGGCGAACTCGGCGTACGCGGCTACGTGGCGGCGCTGGACGTGCGCACCGGCAAGGAAGTCTGGCGCGCCTACAACACAGGCCCGGACCGCGATGTGAAGATCGGTCCAGGGTTTCATGCGTTCTACCCGAAGGATCAGGGCCAGGACTTGGGCGCCACGTCCTGGCCATCGGAGCAATGGAAGCTTGGCGGGTCCTCTGTGTGGGGCTGGCTGTCGTACGACCCCAGTACGAACCTCTTCTTCTACGGCACCGGCAATCCCGGAGTGTGGAATCCGGACCTCAGGCCCGGCGACAACAAGTGGTCGTCAACCATCTTCGCGCGAGACGCGGACACCGGCGAGGCCAGATGGGCGTATCAGGCGACGGCCCATGATTCGTGGGACTACGACGAAATCATGGAGAACGTCCTGATCGACATGAACTATGGCGGACGGATGCGAAAGCTGATCGTGCATCCTGGACGCACGGGCTTCGTGTATGTGCTCGACCGCGAGACGGGTGAGCTCCTGTCGGCGGAAACCTATCAACCGACGAACTGGGCCAGCGGATACGACCTGAAGACCGGCACGCCGCGAGAAGACCCCGCGAAGCATACCCACTTCGGCTCCGTCACCGAGGGCATCTGTCCTTCGTCGACAGGCGCCAAGGACGTCATCCCGTCGGCGTTCTCTCCCCGCACCGGCCTGCTTTACATTCCGGCGCACAACACCTGCATGGACTACGAAGGTGTGGAAGCCAACTACATCTTCGGTACGCCCTATCTTGGCGCCGACGTGCGGATGTTTCCCGGTCCCGGCGGCTATCAAGGGGAGCTCGTGGCCTGGGACGTGGCCAACAACCGCAAGGCGTGGGGCGTCAAGGACGCGAAATTTCCGGTCTACAGCGGTGTGCTCGCCACGGCCGGAGACCTCGTGTTCTACGGGACGATGGACGGCTGGTTCAAGGCGCTTGACGCGCGGGCGGGCACCGAGTTGTGGAAGTTCCACGTGGCATCGGGCATTGTCGGCAACCCCATCACCTACCGCGGTCCGGACGGCAAACAGTACGTCGCCGTGTATTCAGGGATCGGCGGGTGGATGGGTGCCGTGGCGTTTCCAGACATCTCCGCCGACGACCCCTATGCCGCCCTCGGCGTCGTCGGCGCGATGAAGGACATCAAGAAATACACGGCAGCAGGAGACACAGTGTATGTGTTCGGCTTCTAGGGCCGCTGCTGCATTCGGTTTCGCATGGATGGCCCTTGCTGCGGCCTGCGCGCGGACGCCCCCGAGCGGCGCCATCAGCGCGCCAGCCCCTGAGACCGCCACGACCGTCGGCCCAGTGCCAGGCCCGTCGGGAGACCAGCCCGGGAGCCGCAACCCATACGCGGACGATCGCGCGGCGGCGGGCGAAGGGCGCCAGCTGTTCGTGCGCTTCAACTGTTCCGGCTGCCATGGAGGACGGGCCGGCGGAGGCATGGGACCCAGCCTGCGCGACGTCGACTGGATCTACGGCAGCCAAGATGACCGCATTTATAGCTCGATTGCCGAAGGGCGCGCGCACGGAATGCCGTCGTGGCAGCCGCGCCTGACGGCCGATCAGATCTGGAAGGTCGTCACCTACATCAGAGCCTTGAGGACGCGAAATGAACCACAGGCGCCGCCCGCAGACTAGCCGGGGAACAACCCGCCGCATCGCCCCCCACGGCCCGCTGGCCGACGCAGCTCCGACGGCCGGCTGTTGATGGTCCGGCGACCGTAACCGAGACGGATGGTTTGTGCACGAGGGAATCGCTCCGGATGAGCGGATTCGGGTCGGGTGCTCCGGTTGGCAATATCGCTCGTGGCGCGGGCGGTTCTATCCGGAGTCCCTGCCGACGACGGGCTGGCTCGACTACTATGCTGGCATCTTCGACACGGTCGAAATCAACAACACGTTCTATCGCCTGCCGGATGCCAGCGCGTTTGCGCGATGGCGCGATGCAACGCCGGCCGGATTTCTCGTGTCCATCAAAGCCAGTCGTTATCTGACTCACATGCGGAAGCTGCGCCAACCAGCCAGACCGCTCCGTCGTCTGCTCACTCGCGCAGCGAGGCTGGAATCGCGCCTCGGCCCGATCCTCTACCAGCTGCCAGCCGAGCTGCACGTCGACATGGCACGGTTACGGGAGTTTCTCGACACCCTGCGCCGTGTGAGCGCATCGGTGCGGCAGACGCGGTCCGCAGTGCCCGCCTTTCAGCACGTCGTGGAGTTCCGTCATTCCAGCTGGTACACGACCGCGGTGTTCGAGGCGCTGGCCGAATCCGACGTGTCGTTGTGTCTGCATGACAAGGCGGGTGCCGCGACGCCGGTGGTCGCCGTGGGACCAGTGACGTACGTCCGGTTCCATGGACCCACCGGCATGTATCGCGGCGAGTACTCGACCAGAGATCTGCGTTCGTGGGCATCGTGGCTCGCCGCGCGCCGCCGAACCGGCCAACGTGTCTTTGCGTACTTCAACAACGATCCGGATGCGGCGGCGGCACGCAATGCCCTCGCGTTGCGAAACCGCCTGCAAGCGGTGGAAGCATGACGTGGCTCCGTGCATACGGGAGCCCTAGATCCACCGCCGCACCTGCCGGCAGTACGCTGAATACTCGATGGGAAACACCGTCCGCAGATAGCGTTCTTCGCGGCTGATGACCCACTTCTGAGTGCCTGCCACGGCCAGAGGCAGCCACACGAGCGGCCACGCCGAACGGGTGATCAACGCGATGCCGACATAGACCGCGATGAACGACACATACATCGGGTTGCGGGACCACCGATACGGACCGGCAATCACGACTTGGGTCGCCGCGGCCTGCAGCATGATGCCGGTCCGGGATCGGGCAAATGTCCACATGGCCCACAGGAACAGCGCGACGCCGGCCAACGCGATGGCGCCGCCGCACCACACGATTGCATTCGCGTTCTCCCACGAGGTGAGGATGGCCCAATCCGGCTGTATCAGGTACGCGGCGGCAAACGCCGCCACGAACAATGCCGTCGGCGGTGCCGTCACGCCGGGCCCATCGGGGCTGTTCCAGAATCGGACGATGGAGTTGTGGCGGAAGCGCATACCGGGTCGACTAGCACGGCCTTTGCCAGGTGGCGCCGTGGCATTTTCGCGGTCGCCGGCCTCGGTTCCTGGACGGTATGGCCTCTGTGGGCTCTTACTGGCGGTGTGGCTGCTCATCGTTATCCGGGTCATACGGCGATCGGGGCCGCCACGGGGCCCGGCCGTTCGAGGCCGTGTCCCCGTGACCGCCCGGACTAGCGGCGTCCGCCCTTCCGGACGGCCACGGCCTTCGCGCGGCCGCCGGGCTTCGCCGCTTGTGATCTCCCAGCCGCCTTCGCACTCGATTGACGACCGGTGTTCTGCTCGTCTGCGTCGTCGTCCTCATCGCGCTCCTGGTCGTCTCCGGCCGACGAGGAGGCGGCTTCGTTGATGCCACCTTCCGCGAGGGCGGTCAGCTTCTCGTCGGCCGCCTTCTCTTCGTCCAGAATCTCCTCGAGCAACCCGGCGGCGTCGTCGTGGCCCATGGCCCTCGCCCACGCCACCAGCGTCCCGTAGGCCGCCATTTCGTAGTGTTCCGCGCGCTGACCGGCCGCGATCAGACAGGCATCCATCGTCTGTTCGTCGAAGTCCTCCTCCATCACGGACTTGCCTTCCTCGATGATTCCGGCGATGCCGTCACAATGCTTGCCGCGCACTTTTTCGCCCAGAGACGCAAAGACCTGCTCAAGTTTCTCGACGTGCCCCTCGGTCTCTTGCCGGTGCGTTTCGAATGCGTTGCGGAGGTCCGCCGATGTCGCGCTTTTCGCCAGTTTCGGCAGTGCTTTCAAGAGCTGCTTTTCTGCGTCGTATGCGTCGCGCAGCTCGTCCAGAAATGCGTCGTGAAGTGTTCCCTGCTCTGTCATTGTTGCGTCTCCTCAGTCGGTTGATGTGCACCTGATTGCCGGGGCGACGTGCCGCGGCCGGCCTCCGGTTGTCACAATGTCGGCAGCGTGAGGCCCGTGCGTCGGGGAAAACAGCGCCCCGCAAAAGCGTGACATCACGAGGGAGCAACAAGAGTGCCAGCGCTTCACCGCGATCTCGGTGTGCGACACTGCGAATATGGGGACGTCGCGAGACCTGTTTGGCCCTGACCTGCCCACGGGACTTCACTACCGGGAGGACTTCCTCACCGAGGACGAAGAGCAGCGCCTAATCGACGAGATCGCCGAGGTGAAGTTCTCAGCCTTCGCCCTGCGGGGCGTCGTCGCACGCCGGCGGGTGGCATTCTTCGGCGCGAGTTATGACGAAGGGCCGGCGGCGCCACTGCCGCCGTTCTTACTGCGGTGGCGCGAGCGGCTGAGCCGCTGGGCCGGTATCTCCGCTGAGACGTTCGCGATGGCGCTCATCAACGAGTACCGGCCCGGGACGCCGATAGGCTGGCATCGCGACTCGCCCCAATATGACCTGGTCGCCGGCATCTCGCTGCGCTCGGACTGCCGGATGAGATTTCGGCCCTACCGCTCGCCAGCGGCGCCGCCGAGTCGCCAGCCGCGAATCGCGACTCATGAGGTCGTGCTCCAGCGTCGATCAGCCTACTTGATGACCGGCGAGTCACGTCAGGCGTACGAGCACCAGATCCCGCCGGTGAAGGCGTTGCGCTATTCGGTCACGTTCCGCACGCTGCGGGCATCCCGGCATCGGCGGCCTTAGAACCGGGCTTCGTAGGCAGACGTGATCTCGCCACTGTGACGTCCCGGTCCGTGACGCGTCCGCCGAGATCGTAGCGCGTGAATTCAAAGGTGACTTCGCCGTAGGCAATGCGGACATCCGGATGGTGGTCGACGGTCGCGAAGTACGCGACACGCGGGTCGCAGGGACGCGACCGTACGCCACGTCACTCGTCAGTTCGATACCTGGGATGCTCAATCGCGGTCTTTTCTTCACGACCCCGCCGATCGAGGCGACCGCTGGTGAGGCATGTGCTTTGCACTTTCGGACCGCGGAGGTGCACATGAAACACGTGTTCTACAAGGCGGCGGTCGGGGTCGCGGCCACCGTTCTTGGCGTCGGCATTCTCACTGCTCAGACGCCGTCATCGTCGACCGCATCGCAGTCGGCCCCGGGGACGGGCAGTGGCGACCAGAACGTCGTCATCAGCGGTTGTCTGATGCAGGACGCGTCCGCCTCTGACCAATCGAGTGCTGCTGCGTCCAGTTCCATGGGATCGGCTCGATCGACGGGGTCCACGGGCGGATTCAAACTGACGAACGTCCAAATCGTTCGTGGCGGATCCAGCATGTCGAGCGGATCGAGCCCGTCCGGTTCGGGTACGTCGACTTCGTCATCGCCTTCGTCGGGGTCCTCTGGCTCAGCGTCGGGTGCTTCAGGCGAGTCCCGGATGTCCGGGTCCTCGTCGGGCTCGATGTCCGGCAGCCCTTCAGGCGCGATGGACCTCTCGCTCGTGGCCAGCAGTGGAGTGAACCTGTCTTCGCACGCCAACCATCGAGTCGAGGCTACCGGCACGATCTCCCGATCCGACTTCTCGCAGCTCAGCTCCGGCGGCAGCGAGTCCGCGTCGGGTTCGCGCAACGGGAGCAGCACGACCGGCAGCGCCGGGAGCAGCACCGGTGGGGGCATGTCGGGCGGCACGGCCTCAGCTGGTAAAACCGCCAGCCCACAGGGCGCATCGATGTCGACACGTCCCACGTTGCGTGTGTCGAGCGTGCGTGAGGTCTCCGGCAGCTGCCAGTAGCGACGCGTTCCCTGGTGGTGGTTGCCCCGCCTTCCCCGAGGCAACCATCTCGCGTTCGCGCCCGATATGTCCCAACCGCGAAGCAGCCATTCGCCGCCGCAGTCCGCCCGTCATGAGGCGTCCGGAGGCTCAGTTGTTGTGCTGGCGGCACTCGCGGGCAACGTGGGTGTCGCCGTCGCCAAGTTCGTCGCTTTCGGCATCTCGGGGTCGAGCGCGCTGCTGACCGAGGCGCTTCACTCGGCAATCGACTCCACGAATCAGGTCCTGTTGCTCATCGGCGGCCGGCGCGCCCGACGTCGGCAAGATGGCAGCCATCCGCTCGGCTACGGCATGGAGCTGTACTTCTGGTCGTTCGTCGTCGCCCTTCTGGTGTTCGCGGCCGGCGGCGTTGCATCGGTGTTCGAGGGCGTCGCGCG